>ERZ779626.316-NODE-316-length-31070-cov-9.335064_pt1 | contig 31070 bp, 32 predicted proteins | sample MGYA00514209_ERZ779626 | MGnify/ENA primary metagenome ERZ779626 (study PRJEB29562, sample SAMEA4376713) | mouse gut metagenome | isolation source: Cecum | study: EMG produced TPA metagenomics assembly of the A DSS colitis mouse model was used to assess the...
CCCTTTATAATCTTTGTGAAGGGAACCGCCGTCATGCCCCCTTACGTCATACTGACATTATTGCCGTGTCATTCTGAACGAAGTGAAGAATCTAACTATTAGATTCTTCGGCAAAGCCTCAGAATGATAAGAGTGTTTTAACATGACAACAGGGGCGCAACCGACTCAACCGCAGCGCGACGGCGCGTATTAAACGCGCATTCGGGCTGCTTCCGCAAGGGGTTGAGTCTCTTTTTCATTATGTACGAAAATTGCGTTATAAAAGAACACGTTTCAATAATCCCTTCAAATATTTGCCAAACAGCGGTTAATATTGTATAATTACATATGTTTAAACAAGAGATTTCAGGAGATAATTATGGTAAAGGTTTCCGAAAGAGTAGCTTCCATATCGCCCTCTATGACGCTTGCCATTTCCGCCAAGGCGAACGAGTTGAAAGCCGCGGGTGAAAAGGTAATTAATTTCGGCGTGGGCGAGCCGGACTTTAATACCCCTGCTCACATAGTGCAGGCGGCTAAGGACGCGCTGGATAAAGGTTATACAAAATACGTTGCGGCGGCTGGTCTGCCCGCGTTGAAAAAAGCTATTGCAAAGAAGCTGAAAGCCGACAACAATCTCGACTACGACCCCTCGCAGATAATAGTTTCAAACGGGGCGAAGCATTCTATTTTCAACGCGCTTTTCGCCACGGTAAACCCCGGCGACGAGGTGCTTATTCCCAAACCTTACTGGCTTACATATCCCGAGGTCGTAAAAAGCTGCGGCGGCGTTCCCGTTTTCGTGATGGCTAAGGCGCGCCACGGCTATAAGCTGACCGCAGGTCAGATAGAAAGCATGATAACCCCGCGCACTAAAATGCTTATATTCAACAGTCCCTGCAATCCTACGGGCGCCGTGTATACGGAAAAGGAAATCCGTGAAATTGCGGAGGTGTGCGAGCGGCACGATTTACTTGTTCTTTCGGACGAAATTTACGAAAAACTTATTTACGGCGGAGAAACGCATTTTTCCATAGCATGCGTTTCGGAAAAGATGAAGGAAAACACGATTGTGATAAACGGCGTTTCAAAGGCTTACGCCATGACGGGATGGCGACTGGGCTATCTTGCCTGCGCGCCCGAAATTGCCAAGGCGATTGCCTCTTTCCAAAGTCACTCTACCTCCAACGTAAACACCATGACGCAGTACGCCTCGCTTGCGGCGTTGGAGGGCGACGTCGCGCCCATGCGCGAGATGGTTAAGGCTTTCGGCGCGCGCCGCGAAAAGATGCTTGAAAAGCTGGATTCGATGCGTGCTTTGGGGCTTGATTACGTCAAGCCGGACGGTGCGTTTTACGTCATGCTTTTGTGCGACGAGCTGTACGGCAAAACGTATAAAGGCAGAAAAATTTGCGGCAGTATGGACGTTGCCGACCTGCTTCTTTCCGAGAAAAAGGTTGCGGCGACCCCGGGCGTTTGCTTCGGCGACGACGACGCGGTAAGGCTTTCGTACGCGCTTTCAATGGACGAAATGTGCGAAGGGCTTGACCGTATAGCCGATTTTGCCCGCGAATGTGAATAAGCGGAAAAATTTTTAAAAAAAATTTAAAAAGGGTATTGAAATTCCTTCTTTTTCTTGGTAGAATAGTATACACATAGTTCACAGGAGGATTTTTAATGATTAAGCTTATATACGGCTCGAAGGGCACAGGCAAGACTAAACAGCTTATTCAGGCGGCAAACGCAAACGCGCGTGAGGCAAAGGGTTTAAGCGTGTTCGTGACTGACACGAAAAGATACATGTACGACCTTGAACGCGGCGTAAGGTTTATCGACGTAAACGACTGGGCGATTGCCGGAGAGGACGCGCTGTGCGGCTTTATTAAAGGCGTTGCGGCTTGCAACGGCGATAACGAATATATTTACATAGACGGCTTGGGTCGCATCGCGGGTAAACCGCTTGAGGAGTTGGCGGGCATTTTCTACATGCTCGATAAAATTTCAAACGAAAACGGTATAGTTATTACGATAACTTGCAGCTGCGCGAAGGAGGAGCTTCCCGACTTCGTGGCAAAATACGCTTAAAAGTATATTTGACGGACGGCGCAAGATTTTTTGCGCCGTTTTTTATTTTAACAGACTATTAAATACGGAGAAAAACATGAAATTCGTTAGTACGAGGGGCGGAGAAAAGGTAACCGGCGCAAGGGCGGTCGTTCAGGGCTTGTCCGCAAACGGCGGGCTTTTCGTTCCCGAAAAGTTCCCCAAAATAACGGCTGCCGAGCTGGAAGATATGACGGAGCTGGGCTATCCCGCCCGCGCCGCGAAAATTCTTTCCAAATTTTTCGACGACTACGACGCAAAGGAGCTTGTCGCCGCCTGCGAGGAAGCTTACGCCAAGTTCGAGGGGAACGACCCCGCGCCGCTCGTGCGGTTGGACGACGGCGTGTATATTCTGGAGCTTTTCCACGGTCCCACGTGCGCGTTTAAGGATATGGCGCTGACCCTTTTACCCTATTTGCTCAGGAAGGGTTGCGATTTGTGCGGAATAAAGGAAGAAGTTCTCGTCCTCGTCGCGACGTCGGGGGATACGGGCAAGGCTGCGCTGGAAGGCTTTAAGGACGCCGACGGCGTAAAAATTGCAGTGTTCTACCCCAATGACGGCGTTTCCAAAATGCAGAAGCTGCAGATGTGCACGCAGGACGGAAAGAACGTGGACGTAGCGGCTGTAAAGGGCAACTTCGACGACTGCCAGACGGCGGTGAAAGAAATTTTCGCAAGCGCGGAATGCGCAGCCGCGCTTAAAGAGAAAAATATCGTGCTTTCGTCGGCAAACTCCATAAACTTCGGCAGACTCGCGCCGCAGATAGCATACTATTTTTCGGCTTATGCAGACCTTGTTTCCGCCAATCAGATTAAAAACGGAGATGAGATTGATTTTACCGTGCCCACGGGCAACTTCGGCAATATTCTTGCGGCGTATTACGCAAAGCGCATGGGATTGCCCATAAGGCGGCTGCACTGCGCTTCCAATAAAAACAATATTCTTACCGACTTTTTACAGACGGGCGTATACGATATGCGTCGCGAGTTTTATAAAACCACTTCGCCTTCGATGGATATTTTGGTTTCGTCCAATCTGGAAAGGCTTTTGTTCGAAATTTGCGGCAGGGACGCAAAGCTTACCGCAAAGCGCATGAACGAGCTGAAAACCAATAAATTTTACTCGGTAACGGAGGATGAGCTTGCAAAGCTGAACGAAACCTTCGACGGCGGCTTCGCCACCGACGAGGAGGGCGTCGAGGCGATGTACGACGTTTTCGTAGATACGGGTTACTGTATGGACACGCACACGGGCTGCGCCATGAAGGTTGCCGTAGACTGGTTTGAAAAAAACAAAAAAGACGAAACGAATATGGTAATTGTCTCTACGGCAAGCCCTTACAAATTCCCGCAGGACGTGCTTTACGCCATGACTGGTAACGACGTAAAGGACAGCTTCAAGGGAATTAAGCGGCTGCATGCCGCAACGGCAATGGCGGTGCCCAAATGTCTGAAAGAATTGCGGGACAAGCCCGTCCGCTTCAATAAGACGGTCGACCGAAAAAAGCTTTTCGAAGAAATTCTTGAATTTGTAAAATAATACGGTTTTTACCCGCCCCGTCCGCAGTAGCGGACGGGGCGGGTAATTTCGCGGTTTTATTTGTGCGGTAAAAAACCGCAAGCGCCCGTGCCGGCGTGTTTCGGTTTAAATTACGCCTTATTAGCGTAGCGTTAAAAATATAAAAAGTCTTGCGGCGTTTCGTTCCGCTTATACTTCCGTGTGATAAGTCAACCCTTCGGCGGCGGTTTTTGTGTGCGGTCGGTGATAAACGGTTTTAAGTTTCGTGATTATACTTTTATCGTCAAAAAAATCTTTGCATTTTGGTTTCGGATATGTTATTATTGCAATGAGTAATATTTTGACTTTTCAGGCAAATTATGGATGACAATAAAAAAACGCTGTACTCTGCGGTTCAGCCCACAAACAATTTAACAATCGGCAACTATATCGGCGCGATAAAAAACTTCGTTGCTTTGCAGGACGAATACAACTGCTTCTTCGCCATGGCAAACATGCACGCCATTACCGTGCGCCAGAACCCTGCGGAGCTGAGACAGCGCACGCTTTCGCTTGCCGCGCTTTACATTGCCTGCGGCTTGAATCCCGAAAGATGCGTGCTGTACGTCCAGTCTCACGTTCCGGCGCATGCAGAGCTGTGCTGGGTGTTGAACACGTTCACCTACGTCGGCGAAATGGAAAGAATGACGCAGTTCAAGGATAAGAGCGCCAAACATGCCGATAATATAAACATGGGGCTTATGGATTATCCCGTTTTAATGGCGGCGGATATTCTTCTTTATCAGACGGACGTCGTGCCTGTCGGCGAGGACCAGCGTCAGCATCTGGAAATAGCGCGCGATATAGCGCAACGCTTCAACAATGTTTACACGCCCACTTTTAAGGTTCCCCAAGGCGTATTCATGAAGGTCGGCGCAAAAATATGCGATTTGCTCGACCCGACTAAAAAAATGTCCAAGTCGGCGGAAAATTTAAACGGCTCGGTATTCCTTTCCGACGATAAGGATACGGTTATAAGGAAGTTCAAACGCGCCGTGACGGACAGCGGAAACGAAATAAAATACGACCCCGAAAACAAGGCGGGCGTAAGCAATTTGCTTAGCATATATTCCGCGTTTACCGGTAAAAGCATAGCGGAAGCGGAGGCGGATTTTGCGGGCAAAGGCTACGGCGAATTTAAGCTTGCCGTGGGCGAAGCGGTTGCCGATAAGATTGCGCCTATACAGGCGGAGCAGTCCAAACTGCTTGCGGACAAGGCGTATCTCGAAAGTGCGCTTAAATCCGGCGCGGAACGCGCCAACCGCGCGGCAAATAAAACTCTTTCCAAGGTTTACAAAAAAATAGGGTTTTATCAGTTTTAGCCGGCTGTGTTTATTTGAATTTTTCTTTTGCCATGTCGGGCATGTATTTCACTTTGCCATGTCGGGCATATATTTCTTTTTGTCATCCTGAGCAAAGCGAAGGATCTGAAAAAATTCTTCACTACGTCCGGAATGACGGCCGCCCGTCAATGCAGGCTTCGCTCCCTTAAAAATTAAAGTTTTCCGAGGTTCGATTTGTTCGGTTATATCCAGCCCGATACGCCTTATCTGTTTATAAAGGACGAAAATTTATACAAAGCGCTTTACTGCGGACTGTGCAAAAGCATAGGCGCGGGGTGCGGTCAGCGCGCGCGGACGTCGCTTACTTACGACATGGCTTTTGTTTCCGCACTTGTTCATAATATACGCAGGGAAGACGTAAACATAAAAAAGGAGCGGTGCGCGCTTCATATCTTCAAAAGAAGACCTATGGCTTCTTGCGACGGCACGTCCGTACTGATAGGCTGTATAAATACCGTACTGACGTACTATAAGCTTTGCGACGACAAGGCGGACGGCGACAGAAAAGGTATTTTCCGACACTTTTACAAGCGCGGTTTAAAGCGCGCTTACAGGAAGCACCCGCAGGTTGTGGAGATAATAAGCGGACATATGCGGGAGCAGGCTAAGCTGGAAAAAGACGGCTGTACCGTAATAGATATGGCTTGCGAGCCGACGGCGGAGATGATGCGCAAGCTTTCCGTCTACGCCCTGGGGGAGTTTTCCACCGCGGACACGGAAGGACTTTTCTACGATTTGGGCAAGTGGGTCTATCTTGCGGACGCGCTTGACGACTACGACAAGGACGTAAAGAAAAAGCGCTACAACGTGCTTGCGCTTTCGTTCGGGCAGGGCTGCAAGGCGGACGCGGTCGCGGAAAACAGAGAGGAATTGAATTTCCTTTTCGACAGTCTTTTCGCGGACATGCGCGCAAGGCTCTGCAAGATAAATTTCAGGTTCAATCACGATTTGACGGATAACATAATTCTGCGCGGCATACCGTTAAAGACAAGAAGTCTTATGGCATGCGGCTGCAATAAAAAAGGATGCGAAAATGAATAAAAAAAATCTTGAACTTTTCGGACTGGATGAAAACGCCGCTAAGGAAGACGTAAAAGCGGCGTACGATAAGCTTAGGGAAAAATACCTCGAAGAAAGGTTTATGGACGGCGAAACGGGCAACAACGCCGCCAAAATGCTTACAAAAATAGAAACCGCTTATAACGAGCTTATGAGCGAGCTGTCCGAGGACGCCCGCGCCGACGACGGCGAAAGCTCGTTTGCAAGGGTAGAGGAGCTTATCCGCACTGGCGATATTCCCGAAGCGCAGAGAATTCTCGACGGCTTTAACGAGCGGGGCGCACGCTGGCACTATTTGCAAAGCGTGGTGTTTTACCGTAAAAACTGGATAAACGAAAGCAAAAAACAGCTTGAAATTGCCATCCAGTTGGAGCCGGACAACGACAAATACAAAGAAACCTATAAAAAGCTTAACGATAAAATAAATTACGACTCTAAAAACAATGCGGGCGGTACCGTTTATCAGGGTCAGACAATGACGTCCGACGCCGACGAGCAAATGGGCGGCAACTGGTGTTCGTCCTGTCTGCAATGCTGTTACCTGAATATGTGCCTTAATTGCCTTTGTAACGGCTGTTGCAGGTAATGGGTAAAAACAGAACTCCGCGCACGTTTGAAATAGCTCTTTCCGGCATTTGTTGCGCCGTTGCGGCGGGCGCGCTGGCGTTGGGGCTTTTAAGCGGTTATCTGACCGCGACGGGATACCTTATCGGCATTGTTGCGCTCATGGTGCCGCTATCCAAGCAGCTTTACCGCGGCGCGTTTCTTGCATACGTAGGCACGGTAATTCTTGCAATCGTACTGGGCGCGGTGGTAAGATTTTGGGATTTGGTCCCGTTTGCCATGTTTTTCGGCATACATCCGCTTGTAAACGCGTTACAGCTTAAATACCGCATAAACAAGTGGCTTGCCTACGCCGTTAAAGCGTTGTGGTTTGACGGTACTTTGATTGCGGCGTACTTTCTTATTTACGTTGTGGGGGGGATAGTTCTTCCCGAGCCGGTCGCCGCGTTTATTGCCGGTTGGAGACTGTACGTAATAATTTTCACTGCGGGCACGGCTGTTTTTTTGCTTTACGACTATCTTATTTTCTCTTTGCAGACAGGTGTGAACAAACTTGTATACAGGATAAAAAAATGAATTACGAAAACGAATCGGTTTATGAAGAACAACTCGAACGGGCGGAAAAATAGCTTGCCGCGGGCTATCATGATTACGCGCAAGCCATTATAAATCTTATCCCCGTAAAGAGCGCGAGGAAGTGTTATATCCAAGCGAAATTTATGCGCACAGGCAATGGTATAACGAAAGTTTAAAGCAGCTTAAAGCCGCGGTAAAGTCAGCGCCTAAAAATGAGACCTATAAAGAGAGATTAGCCGAATCGGAAGGCTTGAAAAATAAAGATAAAAGCAAAAAGAAAAAGAAAAAGACAAAAAAGCAAATGGGTAAAGGACTTAACGACGAGGACAAATTATTTTTAGGGACTTGTTGCGAAATATTCACTGTTTGTTTTCATTAAGATATTATAAAGTCATGATAAAAAAGAACGAAAATTACACAGGCGACGTCGTGGATATCGGCGCCGGCGGCGAAGGAATAATAAAAGCAGAAGGCGCAACGGTGTTTGTGCCTTTTTGTCTTACGGGCGAAAAAGTTAAATTCAAGATTCTAAAATGCAAGGATAATATAGCTTACGGCAAGCTTTCAGAGGTAATAACGCCGTCCGAGGCACGCGCCTTGCCGCCCTGTCCCGTTTTCGGTAAATGCGGCGGTTGCGATTTACAGCATATGAATTATCCCGCCCAGCTTGCTTTCAAACGCGAAAGCGTGAACGCGACGCTTATGAAAATAGGCGGTGTTTATTGCGACGTGAACAAAACGGTTCCGTGCTCGCGGGAATACGGTTACAGGAATAAGCTTGTACTTCCCGTAAGCATAGAAGGCGGCGTTGCGGAAACGGGGTTTTACGCACGCCACAGTCACAGGATAGTGCCTGTCCGCTCCTGCGCAATTCAGGCGGACTGGGCCGATAAAGTGTTTTCCGCGGTGCAAAGCGCCGCCCCTTATTTGCCCGACGGAGCGGTGCGGCATATTGCGGTCAGGGAGATAAAGGGCAAATTTATTTTTGCGCTTGTCGTCCGCAGGGAGTGCGACGCTTCTCCGCTTATAAAGCAATTAGAAAAAAACTTTAAAGATTTTACTTTTCTGCTGAATATTAATCCCGACGAAACAAACGTGATTTTCGGTAATAAATGGCGCGCGTTGCGCGGAAGCGGGTTTTATTCCGCCGAGGATTGCGGCATAAAATACAGGGCGGGCGCAAACACCTTTTTGCAGGTAAACGACGACGTTCGTTCAAAGCTGTACGCCGCAGTTCTTGCGGAAGCGGAAGAAGACGCCGTAATAATAGACCTGTACAGCGGCGGCGGAATGTTGACCGCCATGCTTGCAAAAAAATGCGCGGCGGCGTACGGTATAGAGGTAGTCGAGGAGGCTTCGCGCTGTGCGGACGAGCTTAGGGACGCCAACGGACTGCAAGGTAAAATGTTTAATGTTTGCGGGAAAGCGGAAGATAAGCTGGACGAAGTGCTTGCGGCGACGGAGGGACGCCGGCGCATAATTGTCTGCGACCCGCCCAGAAAGGGTATGGAGCGGAGCGTGGTAAAGGCGGTTGCCGCGTCGGGCGCGGCTAAGGTAATACTTATTTCCTGCAACCCTGCTACGCTTGCGCGGGACTGCGGCTTGCTTTGCGGCACGCTCGAAGACGTAAACGGCGCCCTTTTCAAAATGGGAAACGATAACGGTGCGTATAAAATTACCTCTGTAACTCCTTTCGACATGTTCCCCCAGACAAAGTGGTGCGAGACGTTGGTCGTGCTTTCCCGTAAATATGATAAATAAACAAACCCTGCGGTTAAACCGCAGGGTTATAATTTTTATATTAAGTTTTGATTTTCGGGATCGCCTCCCCACGGAGCTTTTCAAAAGCCGTCCGGTTATCGTAACCTTGCAATTTGTACCGCGCACGTACGCCTTGCGTAGAAATTTCCGTGTTGCGGAATCAGATCCTCAAAGTAAACTTGTACATCGGAGTTTACCTTCCTTTTCCGTTAATCGTCCTGGCAAAGTAAATCATAACTTTACCTCCCGATATTTTTACCTGTTGTTTGTTGTTTCCCTTACCAAATAGAAGCGACTGCTTCGAATTAAACCTTGACCCGCTTTCGCGGCTAAGTTCCTTTCATATAGCTTACCTCGTAGATTAATGTTGGTACCTAACATTTAATGTAAGTTATTTTCTTTTTGTAATCTCATTATATCATCGATTTTTAATTTGTCAATAGGTTTTTAAAAAATTTTTCAAAATAGAAAATTTTGGCGAAAACGCTTAACTTTTCGCGAATTTAAGCTTATAATACATTGGTATTTAAAAAGGAGATATGAAAACATGTTCGAGGGTAATTCGGCGCTGGGCTTTTGTATGGTGCTGGCAATAATACTTTTTTCAACAAAGCTGTTGGGTCTGATTTTCAGGAAACTGGGCTTGCCGCAGGTTCTCGGTTACATAATTGCGGGCATTTTGATAGGTCCCGCGCTGTTCGGCGATACGTTGGGTGAAAACGGCGTCGCGCTTATCGGGTTCGAGGGTAAGGCTTACCATTCGTTTTTGGTGTTGCCGGAGGATAATGCGCTTTCCATATTCGCAAAGATAGGCGTTCTGCTTTTAATGTTTTCCACCGGTCTGGAAACCAACCTCAAAGAGCTTAAACAAACGGGTCTTGCCGCCGTGCTTATCGCATGCACGGGCGTATTTGTTCCGCTTGTACTCGGTTTTTTGATTTCGCTTCCTTTCGGAAATATCGGTTTGGGCACTTCCAATATATACCGTTGCATTTTTATAGGCACGATACTTACGGCTACGTCGGTCGCCATAACCGTATCCGTCTTAAAGGAGCTTGGTAAAATAAACACCAAGCTGGGCACTACGATAGTTTCCGCCGCAATAATAGACGACGTTATCGGCATAGTTCTTTTATCCGTTGTTACGAGTATGGCTAAGGCCGGCGGCGCCGGCGCGGAGAATTTAAGCGGTTTTGACTGGTTCAAGGCGCAGTGGTGGGGTACGATAATAATGATTATCGCGTTCTTCGCCGTCGCGATACTTGCGGGCTGGGGCTTTTCCAAACTGTTCAAGTGGCTGGATAAAAAGTGGCCGATAACCCACCGCATACCCGTATTTTCACTTGCGCTCTGCTTTTTGTACAGCTGGGTTGCGGAAGAAGTTTTCGGCGTTGCGGATATTACGGGCGCATTCCTTGCGGGCGTAGTGCTTTCGACTACGCACAGGGCAAGCGAGTACACTGATAAGAAAGTCGAAGTAAACACGTATACCATTTTTGCCCCCGTGTTCTTTGCCAATATAGGTATTTCGAGTATATCCTTTGCGGGGCTTAAACCCGCTATCCTGCTGTTTGCCGTGGTTGCCGTGCTTGCGGGGCTTATCGGCAAAATCGTCGGGTGCGGCGCGGTGTGCAAAGCGTTTAAGTACAACTGGCGCGAGAGCGCGATAGGCGGCGTGGGCATGATGGCGCGCGGCGAGGTTGCGCTGATAGTTACCGGCGCCGTTACAAGCACCGCAATAGGGGCGAACGCTCTGCCTCCCGAATTTATGCTTATGACGGTACTGCTGATACTCGTTTCTTCCATACTGACGCCCGTGTTCTTAAAGCTGCTTTACGGCAAAAACAAGCAGCTGCCTCCCGCAGGAGGCGGTGGAAGTACGGAAAACGAAATTTCCGAGCCTTCCGAAATTGCCGGCGAACAAACCTCCGTTCAATAAAAAACAACCGCCCGTCCGCATTTGCGGACGGGCGGTTAACCTTTTCGTATCAGTGTGAAAGCATCCAGTTTTTCACGTCTTCCCGCGCTATCGGGATGATACGCTCTACCGGATACTTAGATTGAGTTCCGCCGTTGGTGTAAACAAAATATCTTCCGTCGTTCGTTATATACAAAGTCTCTTCATAGCCGCAGGGATCGCCGGGTACACCATAGGTAAACTTCTTGTCTATAGTAGAAGTTGCGGTGTCGTATAAGACGCCTTCAATTTCTCTGCACATAAATCCGTCCCCCTGTCAGTGTGCCTTAAAAACACATTACCGCATAATTCTATCATAATGCTTTTTATATGTCAATATATTACGTTTCACGTCCGCCCGCGGGCGGCTTGTGTTAATTATTAAATAAATATGTTAAAACGCGCACAAAAATTACGCTTCGTGACAAGTAAAATTGCTTGACAAGGTTGAAAGCAAAGGATATTATATTGTATATAGCGGTATGGACAAATTTTCTTTCATAACCCTGTGGGACGCGTATAACGGGCTTCTTACACCCACGCAACAGGAAATAACGGATCTGTATTTCAACTTCGATTTGACTCTTTCCGAAATAGCGGAGCAGAAAAATATCAGCCGTCAGGCGGTTTCCGACTGCATGAAAAACTGTAAAAAACAGCTTGAAGAGTATGAAGAAAAGCTTCGCTTCTGCGAAAGAATAAGTAAAATTTGTCTCGAAGTATCATTGATGACTACGGACGCGGGAAAATGGGCGGCGCGGTTTGCCGCCGACCATAAGGAATATTCGGCGGAAATAAGCGGACTTACGGCGATAATCGGCAAAGACTATTCGGACGAGGCGGACGGAATATTATCGAAGCCAGACGCCGCCGTATTTAAAAACGACAATACCGTACTTAACGGACGCAAAATGAACGTAGAAGATTAAGGGGGGCTTATGGGTGCCTTTGCATCTCTTTCGGAGAGACTGAATCATATATTTTCCAAACTGACAAAGCGCGGCAGACTTACCGAGCTTGAAATCAAAACGGCTATGCGCGAAGTGCGCGTGGCGCTTCTGGAAGCGGACGTAAACGTAAAGGTTGCCAAACAGTTTTGTGCCGACGTGTCCGAAAAGGCTGTCGGACAGGAAATTTTAAAAAGCCTTAATCCCGCGCAGCAGGTAATAAAGATAGTCAACGAGGAGCTTATCGCATTGATGGGCTCGTCCAACCAGAAGCTTGCTGTTTCGCCTAAGCCGCCCACGGTCATAATGATGTGCGGACTTCAGGGCGCCGGCAAGACAACGCTTTGCGGCAAGCTTGCGGTAAATTTGAAGAAAAGCGGTAAAAAGCCCCTTCTCGTCGCGGGCGATATTTACCGCCCCGCGGCGATAAACCAGCTTAAAGTAGTAGGTAAAAACGCGGGCGCGGAGGTCTTTGAAAAGGGGACTCAAAATCCGGTAAAAACCGCGCGGGAGGCGGTGGAATACGCCAAATCCATGGGCTTCGACACCGTGATAATAGATACCGCGGGCAGACTGGAAATAGACGAAGCCTTGATGCAGGAGCTTGAAAACATAAAAAACAATGTCGACGTGTCGGAAATTCTTCTGACCGTGGACAGCATGATGGGACAGGTAGCCGTAAACGTCGCCAAGACCTTTAACGAGCGGCTTGAAATAACGGGCGTAATCCTGACCAAGCTGGACGGCGATACGCGCGGCGGCGCGTGCCTTTCCATAAAAGCGGTTACGGGCAAACCCGTAAAATTCATCGGCACGGGCGAAAAGCTTACCGATTTGGAACCGTTTTATCCCGACAGAATGGCAAGCCGCATACTCGGTATGGGCGACGTCCTCACCCTTATAGAAAAGGCGCAGGAAGCCGTTACCGAGGAGCAGGCAAAGGTCATGCAGAAAAAGATGCTGGAAAACACCTTCACCTTGGAGGACTATCTGACGCAGTTTGAAAGCATGAAGAAGATGGGCGGCGCGCAGGCGCTTCTCGCCATGATGCCCGGTATGGGCAACAAGGTCAAAGCGGACGACATTGACGAAAACAGGATAGAGCGCGTTAAGGCGATAATCCTGTCGATGACAAAGAAGGAACGCAACGAACCGGCAATTATAAACTCGTCCCGAAAAAAGAGAATAGCCGCAGGCTCGGGTACGAGCGTGCAGGAAATAAACCAGCTTTTAAAGCAGTTCGAGCAGACGAAACAGCTTATGAAGCAGTTGAAAAGCGGTAAAAAACGCCTGCCTTTTTAACTGAAAGACGATAAAGCTTAATTATGTTTTGACGTTGTCGCAGTATAATTACCAAGCGCAACGGTAGCTTTCCGTAAATTATTTATTTTGAAAAAATTAAAATTTTATATATAGGAGAAAACCAAAATGGCAGTAAAAATGAGACTTACGAGAATGGGCGACAAAAAATCTCCCTTCTACCGTATCGTGGTAATCGATTCACGCAAGGCGCAGTCGGGAGAGTACATCGATAAAATCGGTTACGTCAATCCCCTTAAAAGCCCCGTGGAAATCAATATAGACGTGGAGAAGGCCAAGGACTGGCTTTCCAAGGGCGTTCAGCCTACCGAAACGGTAAAAAGCTATCTCGTAAAAGCGGGCGCTATGGAACAGAGCAAGAAGCTTTCCGCCCCCAAAACCAACAACAAAAAGAAGAAAGGTTAATGATAAATGGATAACGTTCAGCAACTTATTAAATACGTGGTGGAAACCTTTGCGGACAACAAAAGCGCGGTCGAATACAAGACGGAGGAGAATGAAAACGCAGTTGTCGTCACCGTTCTTCTCGACGCTTCGGACATGGGCAAGGTTATAGGCAAGCAGGGTAAAATAGCCAAGGCTTTGAGGACGCTCGTCCGCTCGCTTACCCCCCGCGACAGTAAAAAATACGTCGTCGACATAAAAGAAAAGGAATAATGGACGTCTCCTCGCTTACCGTGGCTGCGGTTTTGAAGCCGCAGGGTATCCGCGGCGAAATCAAGGTAAAAGCCTTGACGGATTCCGCCGACGATTTGAAAAATCTTAAAAAAATTTTTATAGACGGAGAGCAATACTCCGTTCTTTCCGTGCGCGCCGCCGGGGAGTTTGCATATCTCACTCTCCGCGGAATAGCGGACAGGAACGCCGCCGAGCTTTTGCGCGGCAAGGAAATGCAAGCGTTGCGTTCCGATTTGCCGCAGCTGCCTGACGGCAGATATTATATCGCCGATTTAACGGGTTGCACGGTGGTCAACGAGCGCGGCGACCGTCTAGGCGAGGTGATTTACGTTACCCCCGCCAAAACCGACGTCTATACGCTTTTATCCAACGGAAAGGAAATTAATTTCGCCGCCGCCGACGGCGTAATTACAGAGGTCGACGTGGCTGCGAAAAAAATTACGGTAAACGGTAAACGGTTCAGGGAAGTTTCGCTTTGAAAATTACCATACTTACGCTTTTCCCCGAGATGTTCGCGCCGCTGTACGGCAGCGTAATAGGTCGGGCGGTCAAGGCGGGAAAACTGGATATAGAAGTCGTGAACATACGCGACTTTTCCGAAAATAAACATGGGAAATGCGACGATTATCCCTTCGGCGGCGGGGCGGGCATGGTTATGATGCCCCAGCCGATAGGCTCGGCTTTTAACGCGGTCGACCCCGAAAGGCGGGCGCACCGCATATATCTTTCGCCCAAAGGCGAAACGTTCAGACAGGACAAGGCGTTCGGGCTATTAAGCTACGGACACCTTATTTTACTTTGCGGACATTACGAGGGCGTAGACCAGCGCGTGATAGATTTGTTTATCGACGAGGAAATTTCGATTGGCGACTACGTTCTGACGGGCGGCGAGCTACCTGCCATGGTTGTTTGCGACTGTATTGCGCGCTACGTCGACGGGGTTATTTCCCCCGCTTCCCTTACGGACGAAACCTTCGGGGAGAACGGGCTGGAATATCCGCAGTACACGCGCCCCGCGGTATACGGGGGGCTGGAAGTGCCGGAGGTTTTGCTTTCCGGCAATCATTCCGAAATTGACAAATGGCGCAGGGAGCAGAGCAGAAAGCTTACCGCAAAACTGCGCCCCGACTTAACCGGAGGCGGCAAATGAAAAATATACAGTGGTTCCCCGGTCACATGACCAAGGCGATGCGCATGATGGAGCAGAGCGTTCCGCTTACGGACGGAATAATCTACGTGCTGGACGCGCGCTGTCCCGTATCCTCGTTCAACCCCAAGCTTTTGAAAATTGCGCGCGGGAAGCCCGTTTTATACGTTTTCAATAAGGGAGACCTTGCGGACGAGCGTTGCGACGTTCTTTTAAAAGCGTTTGCGGGGGAAAAGGGAAACGCCGTTAAAATAAACGCGGTAAACGCTTCCTCGCGCCGCGCGCTTGTTTCGGCTGTCAACGCGCTTGTGGAAGAAAAACGCGCAAAAAACCAAGCGAAGGGCTACGACAAAACCTTCCGCTTTATGGTCGTGGGCGTTCCCAATACCGGCAAAAGCACGGTTATAAATCTTCTGGCGGAGTCCAAACGGGCGGCGACGGGCGACAAGGCGGGCGTTACGCGCGGCAAACAGTGGATAAGGCTGGACGGCTTCGAGCTGTTGGATACCCCCGGCACCATGCCGCCGTCCTTTGAAAATCAGCGGTTGGCGCTTCATCTTGCGTACGTAGGAAGCATTAACGACGATATACTCGATTTGGACGACGTAAGCATTTCCCTTTTGGAGGAGCTTTTTGCGTCATATCCCAAGCGCTTGGAGGAGCGGTACGGCATAAAGGGCGGCGCCGCGCTGGAAATGCTGGAGCAGGTCGCGTCCCGTCGCGGCTTCGTTCTGCGCGGGGGCGAGTTCGATTACGAACGCGCCGAGCGCGCCGTGATAGACGATTTCCGCAAGGGAAGGCTCGGCAGAATTACGCTCGATAATACGGACGATTTAAAGGGACTTGTATTTTAATGGACAAGCTTGAATACGAAAGACGGCTGAAAGAGGACGGTTGCAAATACATATGCGGCGTGGACGAGGTTGGCAGAGGTCCGCTTGCGGGGCCCGTGGTGTGCGCCGCCGTGATAATGCCGCTTGACGATATTATCGAAGGCGTCGACGACAGTAAAAAGCTTTCCGTAAAAAAGAGGGAAGCGCTGTCAAAGCTTATCTCGGAAAAGGCCGTTGCGGTAAATATCTGCCGCGTGGAACCCGAAAAAATAGACGAAATAAACATTCTCGAAGCGACTAAGCTGTGCATGAAAAACGCGGTTGAGGGTCTGAAAGTAAATCCCGATTATGTCCTGACGGACGGCAACATGACGCTTGATATCGCCCTTCCGCAACAGAATATAGTAAAGGGCGATTATCTCAGTTACAGCATAGGCGCGGCTTCAATAGTCGCAAAGGTTTACAGGGACGCGCTTATGGACGGATATGCGAAAGAATATCCCGTTTACGGCTTCGAAAAGCACAAGGGCTACGGCACTTGCGCGCATATAAACGCCATAAAGCAATACGGATTATGCCCCGTGCACCGCAGGAGCTTTACAAGCAAATGGCAGAAGTAAAAAATTCCGCCCGCGACGCCGAAAACAAAAAACTCGGCAGGGAAGGAGAAAAGCAGGCGGTAAAATATTTAAAGAAAAACGGATATAAAATTCTGGAAAAAAATTACAGGACGCGCTTCGGCGAAGTGGACGTAATAGCCCGCAAGGGCGAAGTTGTCGCCTTTATAGAGGTCAAGACAAGGCTTACCGATATTTTCGGCTCTCCGTCGCAGGCGGTCACGCGGGAGCGGCAGTTTAAATATATTCAGGCGGCTAAGTTTTATTTCGCGGGTTGCGAAACCGACTGCGTTGTCCGCTTCGACGTTATAGAAATTTTTCGCGGCAACCTCAACCATATAGAAAGCGCTTTTGAAAATAACGGTATTTACAAACGCTGAATAACGTGTTACAATATCCGAAAAGGGGATTTTTTATGGAAAAAAGAGCGTATGAAATTATTTCGCATTTAAACCGCGAAATAAAAATCAAAATTATAGACGGGCATTTTGCCACGAAGCATTCGCACGTAAGTCACTGCATAGACATGACGGAGGTGAAAAGTTCTTTAAACGCTTCCAAAGCGGCGGCAAAAATTTTTGCGGACGGATTTATCGGTACGCCCGTCGACACAATAATAAGCTTGGAAAGAATGAAGATGGTAGGCGCGTTCCTTGCCGATTATCTTACCCATGCGGGTATTAACGCAAGGCAGGACATCGCCGTTATCTCTCCCGAAATAACGAATGACAAAATGATTTTGCGCGACAATTTTCTGCCTTACGTCAAGGGTAAAAACGTGTTGCTTTTGACAGCTTCCGCCACTACGGGACAGACGGTGAACAGCGGTATAGAGGGCATAGCGTATTACGGCGGAACGCCCGTCGGCGCGGCTACGGTTTTCGGCGGAGAATTTGCCTGTTCCGTTCCCGTCGTAAAGCTTTTCGGGACGGAAAACATTCCGGACTACGTTTCCTTTTCCACGCAGGACTGTCCGCTGTGCAGAAAGGGCGTCAAAGTAGACGCGGTGGTCAATTCCTACGGATACAGTAAAATAGTATAAAAAAATCCCCAAGCTAACGCTTGGGGATTTTAAAATCCAGTATAATCATGGCGCGCCTTTCGGTGTATCTCGTACCGCTTGCAAGTAGCCACGTCACGTGTTTTAAATTGAAGCTGTTAAGACACTCGGGGTTCATATACTGCGCATAAAAGTCCATGCGGTGTTGATAAAGCTGCTTTTGCCCCTTTACAACCTCTAAGGTCTGTTTGTGCAGGTACGTATGCTTTGATGCCGCTATTTTTGCTTTAAGATATTTTTCCGAATCGCACAGTCTTTCGTAAATTTTTACTTCAACCATCAGCGATCTCAGAAATCTTAATATTATTTTAGTTTCTTTGCTAAGCTTTATCTTTGCCATAACGTTTTTAAAAAAATAAAGTGTGTTCCGAGGGAACACACTCGGAAAAGTACTCGTTTTATTCGCAACAAAACTATTTACCGATTAAAGTACAAAGTTTAATGAGTACAATTTCCTACATAAGGAAGCTTGTACCTTTAACCGGATAAATATTTAGTTTTGTTGCGTGCTTTAAGTATAACACGGCGGTTTGCATTTTTCAAGCGTTTTGTGAAATTAATTGTGAAAATTGCGACACACCCCTTAAAATCAGTTGCGCTTTTAAAAAATATTTGGTAATATAAACTTCGACTTCGGACAGTCCTCTGCTTCATGCACGAATGTCTTGTTTATAGGAGGTAGTCAATGAAAGGTTTGGTAGAAGCCATTGAAAAAGAGGGTATGAAGACGGAAGTCCCCGTATTCAACGTGGGCGACACCGTTAAGGTAGGCTTCAAAGTAATCGAGGGTACCAAGGAAAGAATACAGAACTTCGAAGGCGTTGTAATCGCCAAAAAGCACGGCGGCATAAGGGAAAGCTTTACCGTGCGCAGACTGTCTTTCGGCGTAGGCGTGGAAAGAACTTTCCCGCTTCACTCCCCCAAGATTGCGTCAATCACCGTTGTTAAGCGCGGTAAGGTAAGAAGGGCAAAACTTTATTACCTGCGCGGGCTTACCGGCAAAGCTGCGAAAATTGCGGAAATAAAGTAAAATTAAAAAAGCTCCCGCTTTATGCGGGAGCTTTTGAATTGCTTGCAATTCCGTTTTGCAACGCGCTTCCGGCGACGGCGAAAAATCCGAAAAAGCCTTCTCCTTCGGCAGAAGGTGTAGCGCAAGCGACGGATGAGGTGCAATGATAACATCAGTCCGCTGTCGCGGACAGCTTCCCCCCTACAAGGCGGAAGCCAAAGAAACACATTATCCGTATACAAATCACAAAAGAGGTTTAATTTTCATGTTATCCGAAATAACCAGCTTCGCGCTTTGCGGACTGGAAGGCATACCCGTAGAGGTGGAAACGGACATAAATAAGGGTTTAGTCAGTTACGACCTTGTGGGGCTGCCCACCGCCGCCGTCAAGGAAAGCCGCGACAGGGTGGAATCCGCCATAAAAAACAGCGCGATGTATTTTCCCGTAAATAAAATTACAATAAATCTTGCGCCCGCGGACGTAAAAAAAGAGGGCTCTCATTACGATTTGCCGCTTGCCGTAAGTATTTTAAAGGCAAGCGACCAGCTTTCCGCCGATACGGACGGAATAGTTTTTCTGGGCGAGCTTGCGCTTGACGGCGCGCTCCGTCCCGTCACGGGGATAATGCCCGTGCTTATTTCGGCAAAGACAAAGGGCTTCAAACGCTTTATAATTCCTTATGCCAACGCAAACGAGGCAAGCTATCTGGAAGGAACGGAGGTCTACGCGCTGAAAACGCTGCGTGAAGTAGTGGATTTTTTAAAGGGGGAAATAACAGTTTCTCCCGTGGCTCACCGCGACTTTGTCGCGGCGCGGCGCACACAAAGCTATAACTACGACATGAGTCTGGTGCGCGGGCAGAAGGTTGCAAAGCGCGCCATAGAAATAGCCGTTGCGGGCGGGCACAATATTTTGCTTGCGGGGCCTCCCGGCACAGGCAAAACCCTGCTTGCGCGCTGTATCCCGACAATTATGCCCGACATGACCTTCGAGGAGGCTTTGGAAGTAACCAAAATTCACTCCGTCGCGGGTGAATTGAACGAGGAGGGAATAGTTTCCCTGCGCCCGTTCAGGACGCCTCATCACACGGCGACGACCGTATCTCTTTGCGGCGGCGGCAACAGCAAAATACACGCGGGCGAAATTTCCAAAGCGCACAAGGGCGTGCTTTTTTTGGACGAACTTCCCGAATATTCGCGGCGCACGCTGGAATCTTTGCGCCAGCCGCTCGAGGACAGGGTAATTACCGTTGCGCGCGCGGGCGGCGCGGTGACCTTCCCCGCGGACTTCATACTTTGCGCAAGCATGAATCCCTGCCCGTGCGGGAATTACGGCTCGTCTTATCTCACGTGTACATGCACCCCCGCGCAGATACATAATTACAGAAGTAAAATTTCCGGTCCGCTTTTGGACAGAATAGACTTGCAGGTGGAAGTGGACGGGGTTAAATACGACGACCTTGCGGGTGACGGCAGGGAGGAGCCCAGCGCACAGGTCAAGGAACGCGTAGAAAGGGCGCGCGCCGTCCAGCGCGAGCGCTTCGCGGAGGAAAGCATTAAGATAAACGCGTCCATGGGCGAAAAGCAGATAAAAAAATACTGCCGTCTCTCCGCCGAGTGCGAGGAGGTTCTGCGCAACGCGTTCGAAACACTTCATCTTTCGGCGCGCGCCCGTTCGAGGATAATAAAGGTTGCGCGGACTGTTGCCGACCTTGCGCTCAGCGCGGAAATCAGACCGGAGCATATACTCGAAGCGGCTTCCTACCGCAGTTACGAAAGCGGCAACAATTAATCATGTACACGCAAGAGGAAATCAACTTAATAACTCTTTGCGGGATAGAAGAACTGACCTATAACGCGCGGTACAAGCTTCTTTGCGGGTTGAGCTCGCCCTATCCCGATTTTGCGAAATGCGCAAATTTGTTGATTAAAACGCTGTCTGCCGGCGTATATAATAAAGTGAAAGACAAATTTTACGACTCCGCTTTCCGCGAAAGACTTTTGCATACTCTTGACAAAAAAGGCGTAAAATGCGTAACTTTTTTCTCGCCCGAGTATCCCGAAAGTTTGAAAAACACGTCCGCCCCGCCAGTCGTGCTTTTCTGTAAGGGAGACACGCGCCTGCTCGGCGGCAGACTTTTCGCGGTCGTCGGCTCGCGCAGAACGTTGCCGAAGGTCATAGCGGAGTGCAAAAAAATTTCGGGTGAGCTGACGAAAAAATTTACAGTCGTGTCGGGACTTGCCGAGGGCGCGGACAGCGCCGCTTTGCAGGGCGCGCTGGACGCGGGCGGAAGGGTTGTTTCCGTCCTTGCGTACGGCTTCGATTACGTCTATCCCGCGTTTAATTCCGCGCTTGTCAAAAGGGTGGAGGGCTGCGGGCTTCTCGTTTCGGAATACCTTCCTTCCACGGCGCCGAAAAATTTTCAGTTCCCCGTACGCAACCGCATTATAGCGGGACTTGCCGAGGGTGCGCTGATAGTTTCGGCAGGCAGAAAAAGCGGCGCGCTTATCACCGCGGGCTACAGCTTCGACTACGGGCGCGACGTGTTCGCCTTCCCGTATAACGCGGGCACGCTTTCGGGCGAGGGCTGCAATTCGCTCATAAAAAAAGGCGCGTATCTCACCGAAAATATACTTGACATTTCAAATGTTTATGGTTTAGACTTTAAAACATCCGAAACAAAGCCGCTTACCGCGGACGAAAAAGCGCTTTTCGACGCCGTGCGCGAGGAAGGAGAAGCGTTTATCCCCGCAATTGCGGACAAGCTGGGTAAACAGCCGTTCCAGCTTATTCCCCTTTTAACCTCTCTGGAAATAAAGGGACTTATCGTCCGTTTGGGCGGAAACAGATATTCGGCAGTGTAAAGGTAGAATTATGGATCTTATTATAGTTGAATCGCCTTCCAAGGCAAAGACAATTTCAAAATATTTAAAGGGGAAGTACAGGGTCGACGCGTCAGGCGGACACGTAAGGGATTTGCCGGAAAGGACGCTCGGCGTAAAAATTACTTCCAATTTCGAGCCGAAGTATGAAATAACGCCCAGCAAGAAAGAGGTTATAAAGCGCCTTGCCGCGGAAGCGAAGAAGGCGGACAGGGTTTACCTTGCAACCGACCCCGACCGCGAGGGCGAGGCGATAAGCTGGCATTTGCAGACGGTGTTGGGGCTGGACGAGTCGGGCGAAAACAGAATCGAGTTCAACGAAATTTCTCCCTCCGCCGTGCAGAACGCGCTTAAAACCCCGCGTAAAATAAATTACAACCTTGTCGACGCACAGCAGGCGCGCAGGGTTCTGGACAGACTTGTCGGCTACAAGCTTTCCCCGCTTTTGAACAAGCGCATACAGAACGGGCTTTCGGCGGGCAGGGTTCAGTCCGTCGCGCTCCGCCTTATCGTGGACAGGGAACGCGAAATTCAGGCGTTCAAGCCCGAGGAATACTGGAATTTCAGCGCGCTTTTACAGGATACCGAAAGAAAATATTCTCCCTTCAAGGCGACTTACCAATATAAGAAAAACGGCGAAAGCATAGGCAAGGAGCTTGCCGACAAGCTTGAAGAAAAATTAAAGACCGCGGCTTTCACCGTCGCGAAGGTGAAGTCGGGCGTGACAAAACAGCACGCGCCCGCGCCGTTTACGACCTCCTCGCTTCAACAGGACGCTTCCAATAAATTCGGAATGACTTCGCCCGAAACCATGCTTGTCGCACAGCATTTGTACGAGGGCATGGACGTCGGCGGCGACCATATAGCGCTTATCACTTATATAAGAACGGACTCCGTCCGTATTTCCAAGGAAGCGCAGGACAACGCATTGCAGTTTATAAAGGATACCTACGGCGAAAAATACGCGCCCGAAAAGCCTAACTTTTACGCAACCAAAAAGGGCGCGCAGGACGCGCACGAGGCTATACGTCCGATAAATTTACAGGTGACGCCCGCAAGCGTCAAAGCCTCGCTGGACAGAAAGCACTATAATATTTACAAGCTGGTTTACGACAGGTTTATCGCCTCGCAAATGGCGGAAGCGCAGTACAACTCCATGCAGATTGAAGCGGAAGCCGAGGGTTACATATTCAAGGCGAGCGGTAAATCCCTGCTTTTTTCAGGATACACGGCGGCGTATCAGGACGCTTCCAAGGACAAGGACGACGAGGAGGAGAGCGCAAAGCTTTTACCCCCGCTTAAAGAGGGCGACAGCCTGCTTTTAAACGAATTTACAAAGGAACAGAAGTTTACCCGTCCTCCCCTCAGGTTTACGGACGCTTCGCTCGTCAAGGCGATGGAGGAAAAAGGTATAGGCAGACCGTCCACCTACGCTTCCATAATTTCCGTACTGACCAAGCGGCGTTACGTCACCAAGGACGGAAAGTATATGGTTCCCACGGAAGTGGCTTATAAAATCACAGACATGCTGGTGCAGTATTTTACGGACATAATGGACGTCGGTTTTACCGCGCATATGGAGGACGACCTCGATAAAATTGAGGACGGCGGCTGCGACTGGCACAAGATAATAGCGGATTTTTACCCCGCCTTTGCGGAAAAATTGAAGACGGCTTCAACCGACGGCGACGAGCTTACGGATATAAAATGCGAGCATTGCGGCAACCCCATGATAAGGCGCATAGGAAAATACGGAAATTATCTTGCATGTTCGAATTATCCCGCCTGCTCTAACATAGTCAGCGAAAGCGAGGTTGAGGTTTCGGAAATGCGCTGTCCCAAATGCGGCGCAAACATGATAGTAAAAAGCGGCAAATTCGGCAAATTCCTTGCCTGCCCCAATTATCCGGAGTGCTCTGCCATTCTGCCGATAGACGCGAAAATGACGGAGGAAAAATGCACACAGTGCAATTCTTACATGATCGCGAAAAAGGGCAAGTTCGGCGTGTATCTGGAATGTGCGAGCTGCGGCTCGCGCAGACCGTACAATTCGCCCGACGGCGCGTCGAAGGAAGGCGAAAAGCTTGAGGGCAAATGCCCAGACTGCGGCAAACCCATGCGCCGCATGCGTTCCCAGCGCGGTAAAATTTATTACGGCTGCACGGGCTATCCCGACTGCAAATTTTTAAGCTGGGACGTGCCCACAGGCGACAAATGTCCCAAGTGCGGGAAATTCCTCGTTAAAAAAGGAAACAAAATCAAATGCTCGGAAAAGACGTGCGACTACTTTGTAGAGGCGCCCGAAGCCGAAGATGAAAATTAAAGTAATCGGCGCGGGGCTTGCCGGTTGCGAAGCGGCGGCATACCTTGCTTCGCACGGGGCGGAGGTTATACTTTACGATATCAAGCCGAAAGCCTTCACGCCCGCGCACTCGGATAAAAACTTCGGCGAGTTGGTTTGTTCCAACTCGCTCAAAAGCGCGGACGTTTACGGAAACGCCTGCGGACTGTTAAAGGAAGAAATGCGGCGCTTCGGTTCGCTTACGATGCGCGCCGCGGAAGAAACGCGCGTGCCCGCGGGCGGCGCGCTTGCCGTGGACAGAGCGGCTTTCGCGCATTATATTACCGAAAAAATAAAGAGCGATAAAAACATAACCGTTGTCTGCGGGGAAGCGGAAAGCGTACCCGAGGAGTGGAGCGTCGTCGCGACGGGACCGCTTACTACGGACGCGCTTTCCAAGGACATCGCGCGCGTCTGCGGCGGGCGGCTTCATTTTTTCGACGCGTCCGCGCCGATAGTTTCGCGCGAGAGTATAGATTTTTCCGCCTGTTTTTACGGCGACAGATACGGCAGGGGCGGCGACGATTATATAAACTGCCCCATGAATAAAGAGCAGTACGAAAGCTTTGTGAAAGAGCTTGTCGCTGCGGAAAAAGCCGTTTTGCACGACTTCGAAAAGAGAGAAATTTTCGAGGGTTGCATGCCCGTGGAGGTTATGGCGGCGCGCGGGGCGGACAGTCTGCGCTTTGCAATGCTTAAACCCGTTGGGTTAAAGGACGGCGACGGAAACAAATTTTACGCCGTGCTTCAATTAAGGAAGGAAAACGCCGCGGGCGAAGCTTACAACCTTGTGGGCTTCCAGACAAATTTAAAACAGGGCGAGCAAAGGCGGGTGTTTTCAATGATTCCCGCACTGAAAAACGCAGAGTTTTTGAGATACGGCGTAATGCACCGCAACACGTATATAAATTCGCCGGAGTGTTTAAACGCGGATTTTTCTTTAAAAAGCAATCCCGAAGTTTTTTTTGCGGGGCAGATAACCGGAGTAGAGGGCTACGTCGAGTCGGCTGCAAGCGGGCTTTTGGCGGCAATTCACCTGTTACGTAAAATAGGCGGAGACCGGCCCGTCATACCCGACAATACCACAATGCTGGGCGCGCTGTCGGCGCATATTTCTACGCCTAATAAAGATTTTCAGCCAATGAACGCAAACTTCGGAATACTCAGACCGCTTGAAAACCGCATACGCGACAAAAAACAGCGCTACTCCGCGCTTGCCGAAAGAGCCTTGGAAACGGTCAAAGAATTTAAGGAAAGCCTATGATAAATCTAAGCAGGAAAAATCAGCCGAGGTACTTGTTCAAACTGAGCGTTGCGCTCGTTTCGTTTTTTGCTTTTTGGTTTACGGCGGTGGTCGCTGTAATGGTTGCGGTCGGATGTATCTACGGAGAAAACGTTATAACCTACGCGGTAATGGGCGGCGGGTTCGGACTGTTTTTCATAGTACTTGGCGTATTTTGGCTGGTTGATATAAAGTTACACAAAAGGTTTATCGAGGAACGCACGGCGGAGCTTGAAAAAGAATTTTCCGATATGCCATTCGAAGAGGCGGAACGCATTTTAAAGGAAAAGAGAATAATAACCGATACGGGTTTTGTTGCGAACTCCGGCGACGTGTTCGGCGAAGAGATAGTTTCATTTGACAAGGCGCGGTTTTCCTTCAATATAAGTGTTATTTCGGAAGTAAAGTATGCAATAAATATGTACACGGCGGACGACATGACGCGGAAAGCAACTTACGACTTCGATAAAGCTATGTACAACTACATTAAAAACATTGACAGCAATCTTAAAAACAATGAGGCAATTGCACTTTTGCAGCGCGACAAAAGGCAGTTTTCCAAGAGTATTTTTAACTATACTTCAAAGGTTTTTCAGTGGAAGTTTAAATAAAACACTTTTGTTTCAACGCGCGCAAATAAGTTTAAATTAAAGTATATGACATTATTAAAACAGAGGAATATTTATGAGTGAAAATTACACTACGTTTCACGCAACTACAATATGCGCCGTAAAAAAGAACGGCGCGACAGCTATCGCCGGCGACGGTCAGGTCACCATGGGCGAAAGCGTAATTTTTAAAAACTCGGCGCAGAAGGTCAGGAGAATTTACGGCGGCAAAGTCATTCTGGGTTTTGCGGGCTCGGTTTCCGACGCGTTTTCGCTGAGTGAAAAGTTCGAGGGTATGCTAAACAAATTTTCGGGCAACCTCATGCGCTCGGCTGTAGAGCTTGCCGAGCTGTGGCGTTCGGATAAGGCTGTAAGAAAGTTAGAGGCATTAATGATTGTCGCGGACAGAGAAACGCTTTTGATAGTTTCCGGCACGGGCGAAGTCATCGAGCCCGACGACGGCATTGCCGCGATTGGCAGCGGCGGCAACTACGCTTTGGCGGCGGCGCGCGCACTTTTCCAGAATACGGATTTCACTGCAGAGGAAATTGCGAAAAAAGCTTTGAAAATAGCAAGCGAAATCTGTGTGTATACCAACGACAATATTAAGTGCGAGACGATATAAGGAGAGCGTTATGGATTTGACACCCAAACAGATTGTACATGAACTGAATAAATATATCATCGGTCAGGACGAGGCGAAAAAGGCGGTTGCGATAGCGCTGAGAAACCGTTACCGCAGAAGCTGTCTTTCACCCGAATTGCAGGACGACATAACCCCTAAAAACATTATAATGAAGGGACCTACGGGCGTCGGCAAAACCGAAATTGCCCGCCGCCTTGCAAAGCTTGTAAAAGCGCCCTTTTTAAAGGTCGAAGCCACAAAATATACCGAGGTCGGTTACGTCGGCAGGGACGTCGAAAGCATGGTGCGCGATTTGGCGGAGTGCGCCATACGTCTTGTAAAGGAAGAAAAGACCGCGGAGGTAAGCTATAAAGCTACCGCCGTTGCCGAAAGGCGGATTGCAAAGGTCCTTTCCGAAATGAAAAAGGACGAGCGCGGAGAGTTTTCCAAAGAGGTTTTCGAGCAGAACCTTGTCGACGGCATACATGCCGGCAAGTACGATAATACCGTTATAGAAATAGAGGTCGAGGACGTACCCAAACCGTTGGAGCTTTCCCCCGGCAGCGGCGCGGCGATAGATTTGGGCTCTGTGTTCGGCAGCCTCGGCATGAACAAGAAAAAGAAAAGAAAAATTTCCGTAAAGGAAGCGAAAAATCTTATAATCGCCGAGGAGGCGGATAAGCTTATCGACAACGACGCGGTAAACGCCGAGGCAATACGCCGCGCGGAAAACGACGGAATTATTTTCATTGACGAAATAGATAAAATAGCGGGCAAAGGCAATCAGGGCGCCGACGTTTCGCGCGAGGGCGTGCAGAGGGATATTTTACCCATAGTCGAAGGCTGTACCGTGCAGACCAAGTACGGACCGGTTAAGACGGATTATATACTGTTTATAGCGGCGGGCGCTTTCCACGTATCCAAGGTGGAGGATCTGATTCCCGAATTACAGGGCAGGTTCCCCATACAGGTAGAGCTTCAAAGCCTCACGAAGCAGGATTTCGTAAATATACTGACTCAGCCGCAAAACGCCATAACCACGCAGTATTCCGCGCTTTTGGCTGTGGATAACATAGACTTGCATTTCACAAAGGACGCGATTGAAAAAATCGCGGAAGTGTCGGAGGATATCAACACCACGTCCGAGGATATTGGCGCGCGCAGGCTTCACACCGTTATGGAAAGACTGTTGGAGGATATTTCCTATAACGCGGGCGGCAACGATTATCCCGTGATAAAGGTAGACGTTAACGCGAAGTACGTTGAGGAACACCTTGAAAACATAATTAAAAACAGAGACTTGAAAAAGTACGTGCTTTAAGGATTGAATATGGATATCAACACAATTATGTTTATGATTTTCGGCGGGATAGGCGTTATTATGGCGGCGGGCGTTATTGCGTTTATCGTAATTACCGTGGTCAAGGTGTCTTCGGGTATAAATAAAAACGCGTCCTACGGCAAAGTCGGCGCGGATAATACGGATAAGTTTTACGAACAGCGCGCTAAAGAATTTTTAAAAGCGGCGGAGGAGGGCGACGCGGACGCGCAGTTTGCCCTTGCGGAAATTTACGAGTTTCACGAAAGCGGCAAATATCTGTATTGGCTTGAAAAGGCTTCCTTACAGGGACATGCCGAAGCCACGCGGGCGCTTGCCGAAGCATACGACTACGGCAACGAATCTGCGGTTCCTCCCATCGAGGAGGACAGGGAAAAGGCGATTGAAATTTATACCCGTCTTGTCGAAAAGGGCGACGCGGACGCAATGAAAAAAATTTCGCTGATTTATGCCGTGAATTACGAGGACGACGAAAAAGCGCGCGAGTGGGTTCAAAAGGCGGCGGAAGCCGGCGATATAGAGAGCATGGAGGAGCTTGGCAACGATTACAGGCTTATTGGTGATATAGCGGACTTCGACAAATCGGAATATTGGTATAGAAAAGCCGCCGACCTCGGCAGCGGCGACGCAATGAAGGGCTTGGGCGATTTGTACTGTTACGACGAAAACCGCCATGACTATATTCAAGCCGAAAACTGGTACAAAAAAGCGGTTGCGGCTAAAAATTACTTTGCCTACGTCCGCCTCGGCGATATGGTTAAGGACGGCAAAATTACGCAAAGCGACGCTTCGGCGGCATACGCGTACTATACAAAAGCCGCAGAAAAAGGCGAAAACCAAGGCAAGGTAAAAATGGCGGAGTGTCTGTTTGACGGCTACGGCGTCGACCGCGACGAGGGGAAAGCGGTAGCAATTTTAAAAGAGGCGGCAAACGGCGGTTATTCGGAAGCGAACTACAAGCTGGGAATGTGTTACTTCGACGGAACGGGAGTCGCGCAGGACTATAAAACGGCGGTAGACCACTTCACAAAGTGCAATAAATACGATGACGAAGCGTTGAACAAGCTGGGCGAATGTTATTACTTCGGTTACGGCGTAAAGGCGGACAAGGAAAAAGCGCACGATTTGTGGCACAAAGCCGCGGAAATGGAATGTGAGGACGCAGTGGAAAACCTTAAAATTTATTTTTACGAAACCGTAGAGCTTTGCGACAGTCATTGAAATCAGCGCAGTAAAAGAGGAATATAATGATCAATATACCCAAAGGGACGAAGGACGTATTACCGTCGCAGTCCTATAAGTGGCAGTATGTGGAAAACACCGCGCGGGAGGTTGCAAGGGTTTTCAACTTAAAGGAGATTCGCACCCCCGTTTTCGAGCATACCGAGCTGTTTACCCGCGGCGTAGGCGATACGACCGACGTCGTTAACAAAGAGATGTACACGTTTGAGGACAAGGGCGGCAGAAGCGTCACGTTAAAGCCGGAAGGCACTGCCGGCGCGGCAAGGCTGTTTATCGAAAACGGACTTGCAAGCTCGCCTATGCCCGTCAAAACGTATTATATAACGCCTTGCTTCCGTTACGAACGCCCGCAGGCGGGAAGGCTGAGAGAGTTTCACCAGTTCGGTATGGAAATTTTCGGCGCGGAAAGCTTTACGCAGGACGCGGAAGTTATTCTCGCGGCATCTTCGTTTTTGGAAAAGCTGGGGGTTAGGACGCGGCTTGAAATCAATTCCATAGGCTGTAAAACCTGCCGCGCCGAATATAACGCGGCGTTGAGAAAATATTTTGCGCCTCATCTTGACGGAATGTGTCCGGCTTGCCGCGCCCGCTTCGGTAAAAACCCTCTGCGCATGCTTGACTGCAAGGAGGAGGCGTGCAAAAAAATCGCCGCCGCCGCGCCCGCAATTACGGACTACCTCTGCGCGGACTGTGCGGACCACTTCGCGGGGCTTAAAAACCTGCTTACGGCGCAGGGCGTGGAATATACGGTAAATCCCCGTATAGTGCGCGGACTGGATTATTACACCAAGACCGTTTTCGAGTTTGTTTCCGACGCGATAGGCGCGCAGGGAACGGTTTGCGGCGGAGGCCGTTACGACGGGCTTTTGGAGGAGCTCGGGGCTTCGTCCTTGCCCGCGATAGGCTTCGCTGCGGGGATAGAGCGGCTTTTGCTGTTAATGGAAAATACGTCGGCCGCATTTCCGGAAGACGGAAAACCTTTGATTTACGTGGCGGGGCTTGACGACGCGTGCCGCGCGGAAGCTTTTAAAACGGTATGCTTTTTGAGAAGCAAGGGTATAGCCGCCGAAACCGACCATACGGGGCGTTCGGTCAAAGCTCAGTTCAAATATGCGGACAAGCTGGGCGTAAAGTTTGTTGCCGTAATAGGCGGCGACGAGCTTGCAAGCGGAGAAATCAAAATTAAAAACATGTCGTCCGGCGAACAGACGGCGGTTAAATGCGCGGATATTTACGCATACTTAACAAAGGAGTAAAAAATATGGAACAGATTAATACCGAAAAATTCGACGAGTTGTTAAAAGGCGGCAAGCCCGTCGTATGCGATTTTTTCGCAACTTGGTGCGGACCCTGCAAAATGCTTGCGCCCGTAATGGAAAAGGTTTCGGAAAAATTTTCCGACAGAGCCGTGTTCGTCAAAGTCGATATAGACGAAAACCTGCCGCTTGCCGCGCGCTACGGCATAATGTCTATACCGCTTGTCGCAGTATTCAAGGGCGGCGAACAGACGGCGAAAACGCTGGGTTATATGTCCGCTTCTGAAGCGGAAAAATTCCTTGAAGAAAACCTTTGATAAAAACAGCGCACTTATCATAGGGAATTAAATACTAAATTTTTAAGAGTTATACTTTCAAGCGAGGAAAAAAGCTCTCGAACGATATGTTCGAGAGCTTTTTACTGCAAACTATTTAGAAAGACAAATCAAAATTTAATTCAAGTTTGATTAGCGCAACTAAAAGTATAAACGTAACTGTTAAAACAGATATTCATTTTATATTTTTTAAATTGCGATTTCTTTTTTATCTTAAAGCCGTTATTTGCAAGCAATCTGTTCGATGCAATATTATCTTGCGCAACTTCCGCAGTTATCTCAATGCCCCCGTTATTGCGTATAAAAGTAACAATTAAAGCCAATAGTTCAGAACCAAATCTTTTCCCCCAATAGCCCTTATGAACACAATATCCTATATCGAATATTTCCTTTTTTTCGTCAGGAAAAATGCAAGCAGAACCTATTATCTCATCAGAACTGTTTAAAACAACTGTCAAATAATATCCGTTTGGGCTATCTTCAAGACTGTCAAGCGCTTTTTGAAAATCACTATCAACATATTCCGCCGTCGGGTCGCTCAAATATTTGCCGTTTTCCTTATCAAACCACATTGCGGTAAGATATGGCAGGTCTGACTTTTGATAATTCCGTACAGTTATTCTTGAAGAAACAAGTGGTTTCTCTATT
>ERZ779626.320-NODE-320-length-30744-cov-8.139268_pt1 | contig 30744 bp, 46 predicted proteins | sample MGYA00514209_ERZ779626 | MGnify/ENA primary metagenome ERZ779626 (study PRJEB29562, sample SAMEA4376713) | mouse gut metagenome | isolation source: Cecum | study: EMG produced TPA metagenomics assembly of the A DSS colitis mouse model was used to assess the...
AGGACATTTCCGTGAAAGCCGACGTCAAGAGCGTGAACGGCAACACCAGCAAGGAGAATTTAAGCAAGTGCAAGATTCAGGGCAAATACGCCGGGACGGTCACGGACATCCACAAAGGCACTGTCTTCGTCCGCCTCCACATCGGCGTCAACGCAGTCGCCCACAGCTGCTATGACAACCGGATGCCCGGCAAGAAGGATGATGTCAGTTTCGTGGTTACGCGGATTGATGCCGACCGGAACGTGGCAGTGGGGCTGATTTCAAGGATTATTAAGCAGAATATCTAATGTTAAAGGGAACAGGTAAAAATTCCTGTTCCCTCTAACTTACTTTTATATACTTTTTGACAACTTCCTAATTGAATTTTTAATTTTTTGCTTATCATCGAACAAACCTGCTGTTTCTAAAATCAGCATATAAACAATGGCTCTAAGCAATTCCGCATCCCAATACATGACACTTTCAAACTGGTAATTTATTCTTCCATGATCCAGAGCATTCCTACTATTTTTAATGCGCTCTGGCATTTCTAAGTAGCTTTCTTCAAAATCGTTCTTTATTTCCTCATCCCCATATATCTTAATAAAATCATCAAGTGCAATTTCAATTCTCTTTCTCAAAGTTTCACTTACATATTTAACTCCGCTAAGTAACTCATCAAATAAAGGTTTTTCTGTTTCATCAAATTGCGACTCCCTTGCTTGCTCTAATATTTCAATCATTTTCTTTTTAACTCGTTCCTGCTCTTTATATTTGAAATTTTTTATGTATCTATATTGGAACTGTGTTTCAAACGCAGCACAAACATTCATAATATCTGCGTGGGTGATTCTGTCATAATCAGAAACAAATAAAGAACGGAAACATATTTGGTCATTATAAATCATCTCAATCAGATGACCGATTATCTCGTTAATATCTTCATATAACAAAACGCGGTTTGCATTTAGCCTTTCATTTTCAGGTCGGAAATACATAGAAATATTGCGGTTATTTATATCCTCTTCTTTTACCAGCCAAATAGAATCATAAAAATTTACATTGGGTGATTGCGATATAAACTTTAAGAATAGTTGAATCGTTTTGGCGATTCTGAAGGCATCTTGCAATCCATTCATTTTTTCATTAAAAATTTTAATATAGTTCTTTATTATATACGGAAAAGGCTGATTGCTTCCCTCTAGCATTGTTCCAAAATCCATCTTATATGATTTATTATCTAATGTCATATGAACTGAAGGACGCTTTTGTGGTTTTTGAGATTCAACTATTTCGTTTTCGTTTATAAGCAAACACGCTGCTTCCTTCCGAAATATTTCATTATTTCTAAAAAAATAATCTATGACATCCGAACGAAATATCATATTATCAAAGGAAATATCGCTATCTGCTGAATCAAATCGGTTTCGATTATGTTTTATCACATATGCAGATATATTAAATCCGTATTCAAATGATGAAGCAAAAAATCTATCTTCAATTTTCAAATATAAAAAATTGTTGTCCCTATCTTTTAATGTGATAATGTCATTTTCTACCAATTTATTTACTTGGTTCCAACCAACTAATCGTTCATTTCCTGAAATAAACAACTTAAAATCCTCAAAGCGAAATTGATGCAAAATATTATTTATTTCAACTTGACCTCTATACATTCACTGTTTCTCCTATTCTCATTTATTTGTTGGTTAATTTTACAAAAAATTACTTATCGCTTCTTCTACTTCATCCGCAGACATCCAACCCTTCTCTTTTGCAGACTGCTCTCCTTCTTCCAATGCAGTCAAAATTTTTTCTGATGCTTCCGTAACTACAGCTTTTTTAGTATCCGCAAGCATTTCCTTTATCGCTGGACGTATCTGGCTCACTTCTTTCCGAAAATGCTCCTGTAATTCATTGCCGCTGTATCCCTGCGTAATCAGCTCTATCATAATTTGTTCGGCAAATTCAACTTCTATACTTACCATTCTTTTATTTATCCTCCTAAAAGTAAAGCCTTCAAGCTATTTTGCTCAAAGGCTTCACTTTCATCATACTCTGAAAATCCTTAAAATCTTTTCCTTGCTGTCTACCAGCATATGGAAAACTCTCAATATGTACACAGTCTGCTCCCTTTCATCAATCAGGAAATAGATTTTATAATTTTTATGATACGTTTTCCTGATGCCATATCCTGCCAGTTCTTCATCTTCATCCAGTTCATGGCTTTGAGGAAACAGGCTGAGACTGTTTATTGCCTTCCGAAAGCCTCTCACCATATTGACCGCAGTTTCCGGAGACTTCAGCTCAAAGGCGATGTAGTCCGTCTGGTCTGCAATGTCCTCCTCAGCCAGCGGCAAGGTGACCACCTTATATTCTTTCATTGGTATACCTTTTCTCCAGTTCATCAAAGAATTCGTTGCAGTCCCGGCCTTTTCCTGCAGCAATGTCCCGGTAGCTTTCCATTACCATTTCCCGTATCTGTTTCTGATTTTCATCTATTTCCCTACGATAATCCAAAACCTGCTGTGCTGGACTCATACAACTCACCTCTTTCTTTCATATGTATCTTTAGTATACCCAAAAACATTTCTTAATACAAGGAACAAATTTGTTAAATTTTTTGCCGCTGGTTCCCTGATCCTAAGAAAAACACCATTTCCGCCCTATCCGCACCACTGGCACAACATTGGCACTAAACTTTCCCAAACTGGCACATCATTGCGATTTACAGCGCAAATCCCATATGCTAGAATTGGTATCGTGATAATCCATACACAGACGGGCACGACATTTCCCATATGCGGCCCGCCATATAAGAAACGCAGGCAGAAAGCCCCACCCCGGCTTCCCGCCTGCGTTCTTTATCATCCGGGAGGTGTCCTATTGAAAAAGAAACTGAAACGGCTCCTGCTGTCCGAAAGAGGCGATTCCTCTTATATCAGCAGCTTTGTCTACATTCTGGTGGCTGTGGTCCTGATCGCATTCATCATCAATGTATTCCACATCATTTCCACCAAACAGGAAATGGACCATATGGCGGACCAGCTCGTGAAGCAGATCCAGCTCAACGGCGGCACCAGCGGCGAGACCGACTCCCTTTTCTCCTTCCTCTCCAGCGAGATAAGCGGTGTCGAGGGGCTCTCCTACCAGGTATCCGGCCCCGGCAACACAAGCCGCATCCAGATCGGCACACCCTTTTACGTTACCGTCACGGGGCGCTGCTACCTTGGCGGATTCTGGAAATTCAACCTCGTTCCCATCAACGTCCGCGCCCAGGGGGCCGGCGTCAGCGAACATTACTGGAAATAAGGAGGCATGCCATGTACAAGAAGACCATCCGGAATGAGCGTGGAGACTTGTCCTTTTTCACAATCTTTGTGATTCTGGCAATCATCATGCTGATGTCATTCCTGCTGCTGTTCGCTTCCGTCAAGATCAACTGCATGAACATCCGCAATGCTGCCAAGATGGAACTGAACAATGTCAGCGCCCGCATCTATGCGGATACCTTCCATTCCCAGAGGGAGGCGAACCTTGACTCCTACATGTCTGACCTGCACCTGAGTTCCGCCTACCAGGAGGCTCTGCGGGCCGGCTTCATAAACGGGATGGAAGAAAGGATACGGCTTTCCAATGAAGATTACAGGGTGGAGAACATCAGCCTGCAGTTCAACCAGTATTCCGACAAGATCGAATATGTGGTGACCTGTGATGCGATTTTTCAGATCCGCATGTTCGGGGAACTGTTCCCGCCCATCACGCAGCATATCACGCTGACCGGTTCCCATAACACAAAATACTGATGGGGATGTTGTTGGCATTCCGCCTTCTGATGCGTATATAATGGAATCAAAGCAGATCCCATTATACAAGTTCTATAATGCAGACACGACGAAAGGAGTCCTATATTATGAAAAAGAACAAACCTACTGACAGAAAAAGAACCTTTACCATCTGCGGCTTATCCGCACTCTGCGTCGCAGTGCTTGCGGGCGCCTGGTTACTGACGCGGGAGCCGGAAAGGGAGTTCATCCCCACTTCCACGGAAGCCTCCGGCGGGACGGATACCTGGGAGGAAAACCCTGGCACGGATACCAGCCTCCCTGATGCCGCAGCAAAGGAAAGCACCCAGATCCAGGGCACGGCCTCCGACAATACCCAGACGGTGGTTTCCGAGGATGAAACCGGCTCCACCACGAGCCTTTCCGACAGCTCCACTAAAAAGGATGCTTTACAGGAAAAGCCCTCTGAGCCTCCGGTGACCACGGATGACCTCACCGATCCCGGCCGGCAGCCGGAATACGCCCCGCCCGTCCAACAGACACCCGCTCCGCCACAGGAAAATCCCACAGGCGGTTCCGGGGATGCCGCTGACGGCGGCCATCCCGGGCAGGTCTATGATCCGGTATTCGGGTGGATCGATGTCGGCAACACCCAGCAGGATAACATCGACAGCGATGGGGACATCAACAAGCAGATCGGCACCATGGGTGGCAACTGAACATATTGAAAACACCGAAAAGGCATGGATGAACTCCATGTCCTTTTTTATCTGTAAAGGAGAATCACATGAAACAACTGACCAAACGCATCTTCCCGCTTTTTCTTTCCCTTATCCTGATGCTCTCTGCAGGAATGACTGCACTGGCATCCGGGGACGGCAACTTAGACGGTGGAGGCGGTGGAATGGGAAGCGGCACCGCCACCGACGTCTGGCACAACCAGGACGGGGTGCGGGTCACCGTCGTCACGGAGGACGGCGGCATAGCCTCCACTCCCTTTGACCTGAGCAACGCGAATGTGGCCAATAATGTACTGAACTTCGGCAAAGTATGCAAGCTACAGTACAGTTCGGGTTCTTCCCTGTCCCCCAATGGAAGCTACAGCTATTCCAAACCGGGCACTGCACTCCCCCGCATCATCAGCGGCGGGCACTCCCGCGCAAGCATCGAGGCGATCAGGCGGTATTTCTGCTCCGAGTATGCCGCACAGCTTGTGGCTGACAAGGCCGGCATCCCTTTTGAGGAACTGGTCTCCGGTTCCTACAAGCTGGTCATCGAGCCGATTGCCTACTTCACCCACGGCGGCCGCAATTATGCCATGACCGCAACGGAAGCGGCGCTCTACAACCAGATGTCCGGCGGGACGCTGCGCAGCAAGATGCCCAGCCTGACACACCAGAACCTGCCGCTGTCCATCTTTCTGGAGACACCGGATTTAGGCTACCCCGCATGGGGCGGCACTACCAGCGGGAAAGTCTCTGACAGCGACATCCTCTCAGCCCTGGGCATCGGCATCGTAAGCTATAAGGACGTGCCGGAAGCGGAGCTGCAGGCGCCTGACTATACCTACCGGGTGGATACGGACGTCATCACCAGCATCACCCTGACCAGCAGCGCCGAGGTGAACCCGGATGATCCGGCAAGCGTCACCTTCCACATCAACGGCGGCACCTATACTGTAAACGACATCGTGATGCCTGCAGGCGGCTCCCAGGTGGTCTGGGCAAAATGGCATACGCCCCTGGAACCCACCACCCTTACCATACAGGTATCCGTCAGCGGGGCATCCACGGCAAAGACCAGCTTCATCGCAAAGATCATCTCCCTTGAGGAGAACCTGCCGCCCGATCCGCTGGCTACGGACACCAACCCGCATTTTTCCCTTTCCTCCCTGCCGTCCAACCCCCAGAAGACCTCCGCATCCTGGAGCGTCTGGAGCGCAAAGTGGCACCCCAACTGGGAATGGGAGAGCGACTGGGACTGGGAAGACGGCAGCCACGGTTCCGACTGCCCGGATGACTGCACAAGCAGCCATGGGCACTGGGTAGACAACGGGGAATGGGTGGACAACGGCTGGTATGACTTCACCTCCACCGCCTACTCTGCCTCCCTGGCCGGCTCCATGGAGATCCATCCGGATGACATCGTGCCCACGGCACAGGGCGACAACATGAAGAGCGGCTACGGCATCAAGGAAAGCGCTGCGGCCAGCTTTTCCTCCAATGCGCCCGCCAGCCACCACGCACCGGCACAGACTGCGGTAGCCTATTTCCCGGAATTTGGCTATGACATGTACTGGCGGCTGTTATCCTGCAGCGGCGGCATGAATGCCACTTTTGCCTTCAAGCCCAACGAATATTCCACCTACAGCCGGAACGTGCATTTTACGCCGGTATGGTATCCGGACGGCACCGCCTACACCGTCTACACCTACATCATTGACGCATGGACGCCTTCCGGGATGCTGTCCGTCAATGTGAGCGACTCCGTGCAGGTCCAGGGCAGCCTGTTCGATGACTGGTATACTAAGCGTGAATAAGCTGCTTATTACATACCATGCACTTACCCTGCTGTTTCTTGCCGGATTTGCACTTTACGATAAAAGGCACCACAGGATACGCAATGCCGCCCTGCTTGCCTTCCTGCCCTGGTGCCTGCTTTCCCTGCCGGCTACAGCATACGCCTGCCCGGGGGCTGCCTTCCCGGAAGCCGTGCTGCACAGCGTCCTGGGATCCTTATCCGGCTTCCTGCTCCTGCTTTCCGTTTCCCTTGCCACAGACGGCGGGATCGGCGGCGGGGACATCAAGCTCGCAGCCCTGCTGGGCATCCCCTTCGGGGCATCCGGGCTGATGGCCGCCCTTGCCCTCTCCTGCTTTTTGGCCCTGCTCCACCTGGGCATCCGCAGGGCATGTAAAAGGAAAGCTCCCGGAAACATCCCCTTTGCACCCTATCTGTTTTTTGGGTGCCTTGCTGTCACACTGATACAGCACTTCCATAGAACATGATATAAAAACACCTGCATATAGAAAGGATTCTGCCATGAAGACTATCATATTACTTGCTGCCGGGGTGCTGCTGCTCCTCCTTGCGGCAGCCGCGGCCGGAAACCACCTGCTGTATAAAACATTCCAGTTCTTAGACCAACACAGATAAGGAGACTGTACCCATGAAAATGAACAACCGATTCATCTACGGCATCCTGAGCATCGTGCTCGCTGCCGTCATAGCATTCATCGCCATCCCTGCCGTCACGAGCAGGACCAGCAGCACCTGTGAGATCGTCCGCATGAAGGCTGCCGTGGCGCGCGGCACCCTCATCACCGCAGAGGACCTTGAGCTTGTGGAAGTGGGCGGCTTCAACCTGCCCGACAGCGTTGCCCGCAGGATGGAGGATGTGGCAGGCACTTATGCTGCAGCGGATCTGTACCCCGGTGACTATCTCCTGCCGGAAAAGGTCAGCAGCATCCCGCTGTCCTCGGACCTTTCCCTCAATGGGATCCCGGACGGCATGGTCGCCATCTCCGTCACCACCCAGACGCTGGCCACCGCATTGTCCGACAAGCTGCAGGGCGGCGACATCATCCGCCTCTACCACTATGATGACAACAACGTATTGGAACCGGTATCCGACATCCCGGAACTGCGTTTCGTGAAAGTCCTGTCCGTCTCGGATTCCAAAGGGCTTGACGTGGACTACACCACACCGCCGGAGGAGGATGAGGAGAGACAGCAGACTGCGACCATCACCGTCCTTGCCACCCCTGAGCAGGCCATGCTGCTCACGCGCTATGAGAACGAGGGCATCCTGCATGTCGCACTGATCAGCCGGGGCAATGAGAAGCTGTCAGGGGAACTGCTGGAACGCCAGGCAGAGATCCTGTCCACCCTTTACGGAGACGGCATGGAGCTGTCCGATGAGGAACTGGAGTCCTCCATGACTGTCTCAGGACAGGCCGAACCGGATACAGCAGACGGAAATGGAACCGGCAGTGCCAAAACAGATGCCAGCCAGGACACGGAACCGGAAGAAACATCCGGGGACGAATAGGGAGGGAGGAACATATGTCAAAGATCATCACTGTATGGGGAAACCCCGGCTGCGGGAAATCCATGTTCTGCTGCTGTCTTGCCAAAGTCCTGACAGCGAACAAGGACAAAGCCCTCATCATCAACGCAGACTCCAGCACGCCCATGCTGCCTGTCTGGATGCCGGAACGCATCCTTGAAACAGACGCCTCCATCGGGAACGTGCTGACCGGCCTGGAGATCAACACGGCCCTGGTGGCAGAACGCGTCACCATCTTAAAGGAATACCCTTTCATCGGCGTCATGGCCTATGCCGCCGGGGAGAACCCGTTCTCCTATCCGGAGCTGAAGTATGACAAGATAAAGCTGTTCATTGCGGAGGCATCGAAACTTGTGGACTACATCATCCTGGACTGCAGCTCCAACATGCTGAACTTCTTCACGCCCACCGCAATCGAGGCTGCAGACCTTGCCGTCCGCATCATCACCCCGGACCTGCGGGGACTGAACTACCTGCGGGCGCACAGGCCGCTGCTCACGGATGACAAGTTCCACTATGGCAGCCACCTGACCTTTGCCGGGCTTGCACGCCCCTTCCATGCCATCGACGAGATGGACCACCTGATCGGCGGCTTTGACGGCCTGCTCCCGTATGCAAAGGAGATCGAGCGCTGCGGCACCGGCGGGCAGATGTTCAAGGCCCTTGCCTACTGCAACCAGCGCTATGTCAGCTCCCTGAAGCTGGTCCGGGAGCGTCTTGTGCAGCCTGAAGACATCCCTGTGGAAGGCGAACCGGCTCCGGAAAGGGAGCCTTATGCGGAAAATAAATACACGGAACCGGATTATTCTGCAGGAAATGGTAATTTTGCAGATACCAGCGGGTTCATGGATCAGGACAGTGCAATGGCTCCCGAAACCGACGCTCCCGACTCATGGGACGCGGACATACCTGCATCCCCTGCGACCGGAACCGGAAACCACAGGCAGAAAGCCCCTGCCGGAAAGGAGAAAAAAGACTATGGGCATGGAATCCTTAAATGATATGTTCTTTACTTCCGCAGGGAAGGAAACGCTGACCTATGACCAGATCCTGGAGGACGTCCAGAAATACTGTACGGAAAAGCATGCGGACAAGCTGACAACGGAGGGGAACCGGGATGAGGCGAGGAAACTCCTGCGGGAATTTATCTCCCAGTACATCATCAGCCGCTCCTACCATATAGACGGCACCACCACGGAGGAGCTGTGCGACACCCTCTATGAAGACATGGCGGGCATCTCCTTTTTGAAAAAATGGATCTATATGCCCGGCGTGGAGGAGGTGAACGTCAATGCCTTTGATGACATTGAAGTGATTATGAGCGGCGGGCGCTCCATGAAGATCCCTGACCGCTTCCAGTCGCCCCAGCACGCCATCGACGTGACAAGGCGGCTCTTAAATACCTGCGGCATGGTCATTGACGACACCATGCCCTCCGTCATCGGTTTCCTTGACAAAAATATCCGTATTTCGGTGGATAAAACGCCCATCGTGGACTCCGAGGTGGGGATCAATGCCTCCATCCGTATCGTCAATCAGCAGACTGTCTCAAGGGACAAGCTGATCCGGTCCGGCTCCGCCACGGATGAAATGCTGGACCTCCTGACCTGCTGCATCCGCTACGGCGTGTCCGTCTGCATTGCGGGCAGCACCGGCTCCGGGAAGACCACCGTAATGAGCTGGCTTCTGTCGATGGTGCCCGACAACCGCAGGCTCATCACCATTGAGGAGGGCAGCCGGGAATTTGACCTGATCAAGCGGGATGAAAACGGCCATGCCACGAACAGCGTGGTACACCTGCTCACCCGCCCCCATGAAACCCCGTCGCTGGACATCGACCAGGACCTGCTTTTAGAGCGCGTCCTGCGCAAGCACCCGGATGTCATCGGCGTGGGCGAGATGCGCTCCGCAAAGGAGGCCCTGTCCGTGGCGGAAAGCTCCCGTACCGGGCATACTGTTGTCACCACCATCCACTCCAATTCCTCCGAATCCACTTACCGGAGGATGATGACGCTGGCAAAGCGGAAATACAACATGGCGGACGACATCCTGATGCAGATCATGGTGGAAGCGTATCCGATTGTGGTCTTTACCAAACAGCTTGAGGACGGCAGCCGTAAGATCATGCAGATCATTGAAGGGGAGGATTACCGGGACGGGCAGCTCATCTACCGCCCGCTGTACCAGTACGATGTATCGGACAACCGCACCGATGGGCATGGCAGGATCACCGTCATCGGGAAGCACCGGCGTTTTGGCGGCATCTCCGACACCCTGAAAAAGCGGATGCTGGACAACGGCATCCCTGCCGGGAAGCTGGCACCGTTCCTGGCCGTGCCCGCACCGAAAAAAACAACGAAGGGAGGCACACACAATGCAGTGGATACAGATCATCATCTTCCTGCTGGCCGTTAATGGCTTATTTGCCCTGTTCTCCGTCCGTTTCAACGATTTCCTGCATGTGCTTGCAAGTACAAGGAAAAGCAGCCTTCAGGATGATGTGGACGTGATGCTTGGAAAACCGGCAAAGGGCTTTTTTAACCGGGAGACGCTGGAAGTCGAACAGCTCCTTGCGGCTACGGGGCGGGAAGGGCGCTTTACCCTTGTGAAACGTGTCTCCCTCTTTATGTTTGCACTGGGGACCGTGGCAGCGCTGCTCTTGAACAACCCGTTCCTGATCCCGGTACTTGGCGCAGGATTCGCCTTTGCGCCGGTGTGGTATCTCCGTTCTACTGCTGCAGCCTACAAGAAGCACTTAAACGAGGAGCTGGAGACTGCCATCTCCGTCATCACCACCTCTTACTTAAGAAGCGGGGATCTGCCGAAGGCGGTAAAGGAAAACATCCCTTACCTCAACCCTCCGGTAAAATCGCACTTTGAGGCGTTCATCACGGAATCGGAGATGCTGAACGCCAACATGGTCTCCACCATAAACACCCTGAAGATGAAGGTGCCCAACCGCGTCTTCCATGAATGGTGCAATACCCTGATCCAGTGCCAGAGCGACCGCAGCATGAAGAACACCCTGACCTTCACCGTACAGAAGTTCTCCGACCAGCGCATCATCCAGTCGGAACTGGAGGCCATCATCAACGAACCGAAAAAAGAAGCCATCACCATGATGTTCCTTGTCATTGGGAATATCCCTCTCCTGTATGTGCTGAACCACTCATGGTTTGAGACTTTGATGTTCTCCACGCCGGGAAAGGTCACGCTTGCCATCTGCTGCAGTATCGTGCTGTTTTCCTTTACCCGGATCATGCAGCTTTCAAAGCCTATCGAATATAAGGCGTAACATTACGCCCAAATTCGCAGGTTCATCAAGAATGGAGGGTTATTATGTATTTTTACGCCAGTTATGCGGTGATGGTGCTTATTGCTTTTGTGATAATGGCCGCCACCGCCCTGTGCCTTACCCTGACCCTGAAATAAACGCGGTGCCGCGCTACGCACCGCCAGTTCCAGGAACCAATCCGTAGTGCAGAAATGAGGTAACGAAATGACCGGATTACTGATCCTTTTTGCCGCCGCCTTTACGGGATTCGGATGCTACCACCTCTCCTGTGCCTTTGTGGATGTTCCCACGGCGCAGACTTCCCGGATGATGATGCTGGCAAAAAAACAGACAGGCACCAGCAACGAGAAACTTTTTGACGTGTACCTGACAAAGATTGCCGCAAAGCTTTCCCCGCTCTTAAAGCTGGACCCCATCAAGAGAAGCCGGCTTTCCCTGACGCTTGACATTGCAGGCATCCCGCTGACGCCGGAGTGCTATACCATGAAAGCCTTCCTGACCGCGGCTGCCACAGGGCTCCTTGGCGTCCCCTTCTTTATGGTCATGCCGCTGATGGGGCTGCTCATCATGGGGCTTGCCGTCATGGTATGGTTCTCAACCTACTATAAGGCTTTTGACCTTGTGAAAAAGCGCCGCAGGCTCATTGAGGCAGAGCTGCCCCGCTTCGCGGTCAGCATCCAGCAGGGGCTCGCCACGGACAGGGATGTGTTGAAGCTCCTGACCTCCTACCGCCGGATTGCAGGGCCGCATCTGGGGCAGGAGCTGGATACCACCGTGGCGGACATGCGCACGGGGAACTATGAAAATGCCCTGCTCCACTTCCAGAACCGGGTGGGCAGCACCATGCTCTCGGACATCGTGCGCGGGCTGATCGGAACGCTGCGGGGCGATGACCAGCAGATGTATTTCAAGATGCTGGTATTCGACATGCGCCAGATCGAGCAGAACAACTTAAAGAAAGAGGCAGGGAAGCGCCCGAAGCAGATGCAGAAATATTCCATGATGATGCTCTTCTGCATCCTGCTGATCTATGTGGTCGTCCTCTCCGTGGAAGTGGTCGGCTCCCTGGGCGCCTTCTTTTAGGGGCAGCCTACAGCCCAAGTATCCGCCCGGAAAGGAGGTGGTGCCTATAGCATCTTAGTCAATCCCTGCACACTGTAACCCGTAAACCTTTGCAACCATGGAGGGACCTTATGAAAAGACTCGTATCACTCCCCGCCCTGCTCATCTATGCGGCAGCGGCAGTAACAGCATTCATCATCATCAGAGCGAAAAGGAGAAAAAAGAACTATGCGTAAAGCAATCCGGACATTGAAAACCAAGGCAGCATGTGCCGCCATCCGCACCAGGACCATCCTGAAGGATGAGGCAGGCGACTTCTACATTTCCGATGGTGTCAAGATCATCATCGCCGTCGTGCTGGGGGCGCTCCTGTTAGCCGCCCTGACGCTCATCTTCAACGATACCGTCATCCCCCGTATCACGCGCGAGATTGAGGGCCTGTTCGGATAAGCGCGGCAGGGCCACAGGGAGGTAATCTATGATGGACCCAGTTCTGAGCGTCAGCTATGCCACCATCGCCGCCTTCTTCGAGGCGGCGGAGGGCAACCACCGGAACGCCGTGTACGTCTCCTGCTCCTGCGGCTACAGGCGGGAATCCGGCTGCGGGGACTTCCTGTTCATACCAGGGCATGACTGCCGCCCCATCCTGCTCCCGCTTTCCGATGCGGAGAGCTTCCTGGGCAGGGTGGTGGACCGGACGGAGTGCGCCTGCACCATGAGCAGCCGGTGCTTCATCCGCCTCTACAGCAGATGGCTGGAGCTTGCCACCGGCTCCGCAAGGGACTGCCCCATCCAGCAGATCCTCCACCTGATGAACCGGCCGCCGGACCACAAGGGCACGATGCCCTGACCTGCGGCCCAATCAGGCGGAAAACTGGAAAATACTGGAAAAATACTCGCAGATGACTTAAGAAAAGGCGCCTCCCCTATGGGAAACGCCTTTCCTTTCCACTAAAATATACATAAAGATTACTTAATCAATACATAAAGCCCGGACATGGAAGGAGGCACACACAAATGAAAATGAAACAGAAGGCCAAGGGCACACCGGCAAAGATAAAATGCCCCTACTGCGGCCGCAGCGCCGTACTCAGGAAGGCATCCTACGTCTATAAGGAAAAGGCGCTGGACGAATACCTCTATGTCTGCTCCGGCTACCCGGAATGCAACGCCTATGTGGGCGTCCATGCGGGGACCATGCAGCCCAAAGGGACGCTGGCCAACGGGGACCTGCGCCACAAGCGGATCGAGACACACCGGCTCTTTGACGCCATCTGGAGGAGCGGCATCCTCTCCCGCAAGGAGGCATACCGCTGGATGCAGGATATCTTCGCACTCCCCAGCTCCCAGGCGCACATCGGGCAGTTCTCCGACTACCGCTGCGACTGCCTGAAGGCCGAATGCCGGAGGGTGCTTGAGAACAACCATATAAAAACCGCCTGCTAGGACGGCAGGGGACATTGCAGGGCCAGAGAAGTGTGTAAAGAAATCCTAAGCGGCCAAAGTACGCCCACTAAGAATTTCTAAATTACACACCAGAAGAAAGCGAGGTGATGCCATGACAGCAATGACCAGACAGGAAAGGGAACTGGCGGAACGGCACCTCTACCTTGTGAGGGACACCGTACTGGGCACCATGTCCCTGAATGAATCCATACAGGGGTTCGGATACGACGACCTCTACCAGACCGGCTGTGAGGCGCTCTGCCATGCGGCCCAGAAATACCGTGTGGAGGGCGGGGCTTCCTTCCCAACCTTTGCATCCGTGGTCATCAGGAACCGCCTCATCTCCCACTGCAGGAAGGCGGCAAGGGTGCAGAGGCCCCTGGAATACATGGACGCGCCGCAGCCATCCGGCTCCGGGCTGACCTATGCGGATGCCCTTCCGGATGACAGCTTCCACGGCATCTCGGATGCGGACACTTTCTTCCTGCTCTCCCAGGCGAAAGAGCGCTGCTCCGGCACCACAAGGAAAGGCATCGAGGCCCTGGCCTTAAAATGCCGGGGACATACCGGCGTGGAGATCGCCGCCCGGTACGGCGTCGCACCGAACCATGTGGCGGCCTGGATCTCCAAAGCCACGAAGATGCTGCGGGAAGAAAGGCTGACAGCCTGATGAAAAAAGGAGGAGATACGATATGCTGACACTTTACACTGCCATAGGGAACTACCGACTGACCGAGAAGGGGCTTCCCCTTGTCACTGCAGGCGGACGGGACTGCGCACTGGACGCCCATGAGCTGCTCCTGTGGTCCAGCCTCGCCTTCCGGATACTGACCTACCAGGAGCTCAGGGCGGAATTCTACGAAAAGGAAAGGGAGCTGCACATCCTTGGGGAACTGGACTTCGACCACTATCTGAACCGCCTCGTCATGCGCAGGCTGGTGGCATCCGGGAAGGACTGCACCGGCGTTGACGCCCTGTATGACCTCTTAGGGCACCTGTATGTCCAGCCTGCGCCGAACGGCATCACCGTAAAAGCCGCCTCCTTCTTAAAGCTCATCCTTGGCCGCAGGCTCCCTTTCCGGAAAGCCCTGGCGGTGTTCCATTCCGAGAAGCTGGAGCCGATGGAGAAGCAGGTCCTGGCACTGCTGCGCCACGAGATGCTGTCCACTGCGGAGCTGATCCAGTGTACGGAAAAGGGGAAGGCCCGCATAAAGGACAGCGAAGACCTGATGGACTGCCTGTACCGGGAAGACGGCAGCGACTGTGATGGCATCGTCACGGACTGCCGCACTTCTGAAACAAGATTCCCCGTACTCGCTGCTGTTGCAAACCTGTACCTGAAGCAGCAGGTCACATTCCAGATTTTATAAAGGAGATGACTCATGGAACCCATACCAAAACCGCTACTGCGGCGGCTGGTCCTGACCTTTCTGGCCGGGGGCGGCTGCTTCCTTATTGGGCTTGTTTTCTTCCTGCGGGAAGGGGATATGCCCTTTTTTACCCTGAGCATCCTGCTTTTCCTGTTCTCCTGTGGGAAGGGTATCCTGCTCTTCCTTCAGGTAGAGAAAAAAGCCTACACGGTACTGGAGGGCATCTGCACGGATGTCCGCATGAATCTGCTTGGCAGCACCCAATACATCTGCCTTTCTGATGCGGAAGGGAATGAACACTGCCTTGTGATAGGCAAAGACCATAAGATCCGCATCGGACTCTCCTACCGTTTCTACTTCAGGGACTCTGACGGCATCTCCCCTGGCAGGAACCCGCTGCTTAAGAAAGCACTGCTGACAGACAACCTGCTGGGCGTGGAGGGAACTGCGGCCGGACCATCCGCCCTGGATGAAGATCAGAAAACTGCATAATATCCTTTATTCTCCATAAAATATAAAATCGCAATTTGAATGGATTTGAATGATTATTGTTGCATTCTGCTTCAATCCATATTATGATGGAGACAGAAAGGAAGTGATAGCATGACTACTGTAAGCCTTCGATTTGATGACGAAATGAAAAGGCAGCTTGATGAGATGTGCGATGAAATGGGGATGAACCTTACCACCTTCTTCATGATCTATGCAAAGAAAGCGCTGCGTGACCGACGGATTCCTTTTGAGGTGACAGCCCCCCTGGATCCTTTTTACTCAGATTCCAACATGGAGCAGCTAAGGAAAGCGAACCAGCAGGTCAAAAACGGGCAGGTAATCGTAAAAACAATGGAAGAACTGGAGGCTATGGAAGGTGAGTAAGATCACATTTGCCGAGGATGCATGGGAGGAATACCTTTACTGGCAGTCGCAGGATAAAAAGACCCTGAAAAAAATAAACAGCCTCCTGAAATCCATCCAGCGTGAACCTTTTGCCGGAGAGGGAAAGCCCGAACCGCTGAAAGACAGCCCTGAAGGGGAATGGAGCAGAAGGATCAACGACAAAGACAGGCTTGTTTATATTGTAAGCAATGGAAATATCACCATAACCCAGTGCAAAGGGCACTATAATGATAAATAGTCCTCCAAAGCAGGAGTATGAGCTACCGAAAATATTGTCCGCCTACCGCTGGCGGCTTATAAATGAACGGCCCGAAAAATATGGTTCGCCCACCGGAGGCGTCTAATAAATGTCCCGCCTGAAAATTCTCAGCCCTATCGCAAGGTAGGGCTGAATTTATAGGCGATGTCATATGCTAATCTTTATACTAAATACAAAATCTTGTATCCATACATTTGACATATGCTATATATTGTGCTAAAATATCCCTGTAATTGATTTTTGTGCTTCCCAAGGGGATATGCAGAGCGCATAGATGCACACGTTGTTTAAGATTGAATTAAGTGTCAGAAGAATCATGCCGGTAAGTGGCAGTCTTTTGGCACTTTTTTTGATGCAACATAAAATTTTTATCCAGAAAGGAGAATGAAACATGTTTACACCAATCACACTCACAGGGAGAGTAACAGCGGACCTTGAACTCCAGACCAGCGCGAACGGGACTGACTACATCCAGTTCAACGTGGCGGTCAACAAGGGGTACGGCGAGCAGGAACACGCCAATTTCTACCAGTGTGTCCTGTTCGGGAAAGCGTCTGAAAGGATCAGCAAAGCAGGCGTCAAAAAAGGCAGCCTGCTCTTCATCACGGGCGACCTTGACCTTGTGGAATTCACCCGCAGGTCGGACGGCTCAAAAGGCATGATCCCCAAGATCACCGTATACGAATGGAGCTATGTCCCCGGCGGAAAACGTGCGGAAGGCGGCAATGCCAATGCAGGCAGCGGCGCACCTTCCGGCGCAGATGACGGCTTCATGAACGTGGAAGACTGTGGAGAGAATGGACTGCCGTTCAACTGATGCCTTTGGCACGGCTGGCGGTACAAGAGGAATTGCATCGGAGAGACAATATCTCCGGCTGTGATTCCTCTTTTTTTATTTTACAAGGAAAGGAATGAAAAAACCAAATGAGAAAAAACGTATTTTCCAGCAGCATCAAGATCCTGATCGTCTCCCTGCTCCTCCTGGCCGTCTTTTTCCAGAAGGAACGCTCCCAGAAGCTGATGGCGCTGGCCCTCATCCTCTGGGGCGCCGTAACTGCCGGGATATTCCTGTTCCGGAAGTCAGGGAAGCTGGCAAAGAAATGCAGCGCCTTTTCTGCCTCCTTAAAACAGGCTGGCAGAACAGCAAAAGCCCCTGCAGAAAAAACAGCAGAGCCAGTGCCTAAAGCCGATACGGAACCGGCTGAACCGGCATCTCCTGCAAAACCGGCACCTGACAGCAGGGAAACGGAGACCATGCTGCTCCATATCTCCCTGCGGATCACAGAAAAGCTCAAGTCCGCCTATCCCCAGTCCGTCTGGCAGTGGAAGGACACACCCTCCCTGCAGGGCATCCTGGCAGGCGGGACGGTGCGCATCCTGGTGGAGAACATGGACGCCTATACCCATGCGGACATCTCCTTTGACCGCTTCGGGCGCATCCATGTGGAACCCATGACCATCGGCAGCTTTGCAGAGCCTTCCGGAAACGGCACCAGCGCCGGGACAGGAACAGGCGATGCGGATGCCGCAGAGGAAATGCCCCCGGAGCCATCCGTGGTGGACGTAAGGGTATGGTATGAGCTGGTAGGCCAGAAGGTGCTGGAGACACAGATCACCGACCTGAACGCCAACGGCCATACGAAGCTCACCATCAAGGAAAACGGGGATATCGTCGTCAACAGACAGAAAAAGGAGGTGCTGAAGGGCACCCTGGACTCCTTCCCGGCAAAGAGCTGCTGGGAGGAACTGGTCTTGCTGCTGACCGAAGACGAACTGAAAGGAAAGATCGCGGGAAACACCCTGCAGGTCTCATGGATCTAGGGCATCCCTTAAAAAACGCAGAAAAGAAAGGAAGAATGAACCATGGCAAAATCACCTTTATTCAACAACTGGACCTGGAAGCTCGGCATGCCTGAGCCTTTCGACAAAGCCGCATCAACCATAAGCACTGCCCACTACTCCTCCTACTGCACGGTAGCTGCCAAAAAAGCGACGCTGCACGCCCCTCTCCTTTCGGCGGTCCTTGCCTACATGGAGATGGATACCAGCCTGACGCCGGGCAGCACCTCTGGGAGCGCCATCGGCACCCAGGGCGAAAAGACTGTGGCCGAATACCAGAGCCGCACCGGGGAGATCCATGTGGCAGTGTTCAACAAAAAGAACGGAAAGTTCAATGTAGGCCGTTATGAGGACATCACCGCCTCCCCGAAGGTCTATACCTTAAAGGACGGCGGGAACACCGGGACGGCGCTGTTCTTCGTGCTGATACCGGAAGCCATGAAGGATGACGAGTTCAGGGAGAACTATGACCTGCTGGGCAGATGCAAAAACGACGGCTATGCGGACATGGATGAGGCGGAAAAAGCAGCCTTCATCCTATGCGACAACCTTTACCGCAGGATCGAGGGCGCAGACACCCTGCCAACGGCCGGGATCAAGCTGAACATACCCAGCACCGGGAACCTCCCCCAGCTCACCGCCGTGAACATATCCAGAAATGCCTATTCCCCCAGCAGCGTGCTCTACGGCACCTTCCGTATCCTTACGGGCACTGCCGCCCATGCCGCTGCCGTCTCCGTGAACAGGGACGATTTCGTGAAGCATTATCCCCTGTCAGACAGGGTACTCACGCCAAAAGAAGAGCTGATGGTGCCCCGGATCGAGGACTGGTACGTCATCCCGCCGGAAGTCACCACCATCTGCAGGCACGCCCAGATGACCACGGCAGGCAGCCAGCCCATGCGCAACTTCATGATGCGCGGCCCTGCAGGAACCGGAAAGACGGAAGGCGCAAAGGCAGTCGCTGCAGGGTTAGGGCTTCCCTACCTGTACTACACCTGCTCCGCCAATACGGAAATCTATGATTTTCTCGGACAGATGCTCCCTGAAACAAATGAAAGGCCGCAGGGCGGCACGGAATATCCAACCCTGACAGACATCCAGATGGACCCGCCCTCGGCCTATAAGAAGCTGACCGGGACCTACGATGAGGCCGTCACGGACGCAGAGGTCTATGACAAGCTGCTGGAAGTGATGGCGCAGGATGCAAAGGAGCTGATGGCAGACAATGCCTCCGGGCAGCGGTTCCGCTATGTGGAGACACCGCTGATCACGGCGATCAGGAACGGCTACCTGATCGAGATACAGGAGCCCACGGTCATCGCAAACCCCGGCGTGCTGGTAGGCCTGAATGCCCTCCTGGACCGCTGCGCAAGCGTCACGCTGACTACGGGCGAAGTAATACACAGACATCCTGATACAGTAGTCGTGGTTACAACAAATAACAATTATGCGGGCTGCCGGGATATGAACCAGTCCGTCATCTCCAGGATGAACCTGATCATGGACATTGAGGAACCGGATGTGGATACCCTGACGGAACGTGTCATGAAAGTGACCGGATGTACGGACAGGTCAGCCGTTTCGGATATGGCCGCCTCCGTACAGGAGATCAGCGAGCGCTGCCGGGAGACCATGATCAACGACGGGAGCTGCGGCGTGCGTGAGCTTATCAGCTGGGTGCAGTCCTACATGGTCTGCGGGAGCGTGCTGGAAGCCGCAAAATACACGGTGCTCTCCTCCGTCTCCGGCGACCCGGAAAACCGCGCCGACATACTCTCCTCCTGCCTGGAGCAGAAATTCGCTGCATAAGGGGGACGCCTATGGACTTTCAGAAGGAACAACAGTTAAGGAGCCGCCTGGCAAGGAACATCCGGCGCCTGCGCATGTCGCGCAGCCCCTGCCTTTCCCAGAAGATGCTCGCAAAAAAGCTGGGTGTCACCCAGAAAAGCATCTCCCGCTATGAGAACGCCAGATGCCTGCCGCCCGCCCATGTGCTTGTGGCGCTGGCGGAGGAATTCGGGCTGTCAACGGATGCGCTTTTCATGGAACGGCTTCCCCAAAATATGAAAAAGAAAAAAGGTACAAGTGCGGAAAGAAATTCTAAGCCAGCAGAAAACGCTGACTAAGAATTTCTAAGTTCCGCACCGAAGAATGCCCTTGCGGACATTCTTCACCCATATGACAGCGTAAAAAGATGCGCAGAAAAGAGGAATGAATGAGGACATCACACACAGCGATCCGCAGACGGATTGCAGACGAAAAAAGCAGACTGACGGATGAGCAGCTGTTCGCATCCCCGCAGTTTGCGGCATACCTGACGGACATTGCCGAAGGGACCACAGGCCGCTACCGGAGAAAGAGCAGCGTGCGCACCTACTGGGACGCACTGCCCCACGCGGACATTGCCCACACGGACAACCGCGTCATCACCGTAAACGCAGGCAACTACCTGACCAGGAGCTTCCCCACAAGGAGCCTCAAGGCAGACAGCCTGCTTGGAATCGTGGGGCATGAGTGCGGACACATCCTGTTCTCGGACTTCACCATGCTGGAAACCTACCACCAGGCGCTGTCCGGCGGCAGGTTCTACCCGCAGGAGCCGGAAGACCTGTCCGCAAAACAGGCACGCAGTTTAAGGGAGATCGGGGAATTCCTTGAGGAAAAGGATGAGGCGGTGATAAATGCCCTCTCAGGCATTGCACATTCCCTGGTGAACATGATGGAAGATGTCTATATTGAAGGCCGCATGTGCGACGCCTTCCCCGGCGGCTTAAGGACAGGCATACTGTTAAACAACCTGCGCTTTGCCGAGGAGATGGATTCCGTCACGAAAGAAATAGACCACCAACACCACGAAGTCTTTATCGTGGCAAACCTGCTGATCCAGTACGCCAAGACCGGCGACATCAACAACCTGGGCGGCTATAAGGGGCCATACCTTGACACGGTTTACGAGTGCATCCCTTATATAGACGATGCAGCCTATGACGACGATGCAAGGGTGCGCTTCGATGCCGCCAACAAAATGCTCCTCCTTTTATGGCCCTACATGGAAAGCTATATCAAACAGGTACGGGAGGACATCAAGAACCACACAAACAAAGCAGAAACAGAAATGGGCGAGCAGCTTGCGGGCGGCACACCCCTGCCCGGCGGACTGGGGAAACCGGTGCCCGGCAAAAAGGGGAAACATGACCCCGGAAGCGACGAGGATGACCGCACCCAGCTCCAGCAGGTCCTTGATTACGAGGACGGACGGATAGAGCTGGAAAAGACGGATGAGATCGGGGAGGACGGCGACGGCGGGACCAGCCGCACCAGCGACTATGCCGGCGCAGGCTATGTATCACAGGCAGCGGAAGACATGGAACGCATCATGACGCAGCTTGCGGAGGATGCCGCCTATGCTTCCTATGAACAGGAACTTTCGGAGGAGCTGCAGGCGGAATCGGACAAGATCCGGTACGGCAACGCCCACAGGGGCGTGCATGTCAATGTCAACCGCATGGGCTATGTGGATTCTTCCTACATGGAAGCATACCAGAAAGTCGCACCGCCGCTCCTCCTAATCTCCAAAAGGCTGCAGAAACAGGTCTCACAGATATTGAAAGACTACAAGGAAGGCGGGAAACTGGACAACCTTCCCATGGGAAAACGGATCAACGTGCGCAATGCTGTCCGCAATGACGGGAGGCTGTTCTACAAGCTGAAGCTCCCCAATGACCGGACGGATATTGCCGTTGCCGTCTTAAATGACGAAAGCGGCTCCATGAGTTCCTCCAACCGCATCACCTATGCCCGTTCCGCTTCCATCATCCTGCATGATTTCTGCAGGGGTCTGGGCATCCCGGTGGCCATCTACGGCCACACGGAATTTGATGACGTGGAGCTTTACGCCTATGCGGAATTTGATTCCATCGACAACAAGGACCATTACCGGCTGATGGACATGAGCGCCAGAAGCGGGAACCGTGACGGCGCCGCCCTGCGCTATGTATCGGAACGCCTGATGACAAGGCCGGAAGCCATAAAGCTCCTGATCGTCATCTCGGACGGGCAGCCTGCGGCAGACAATTATTATGGAACGGAAGCAGAGGCAGACCTGCGGGGCATCAAGAAAGAATATTCCGCCAGAGGGATACAGATGTTCGCCGCAGCCATCGGAAGCGACAAGCCGAACATCCAGCGTATCTACGGGGACGGCTTCCTTGACATCACAAACCTGGAAAAGCTCCCTGTCAACCTGGGCAGGCTGATCATCCAGAAGGTAAAGAACCAGTATGCTGCATAAATGATATGCCGCCCAAAAAAATAACAGAAAGAAGGTATCCATATGAACACGAATGAAGACTACATCTCCAACCAGATCGCTGTCTACAAGAACAGCAAGACCCTGCTGGAATTCCAAGACAAGCTGAAGGTGGCACCCATCACATCCTATGCCCATATCCACGCAAGCGGAGAGACAGGCGCAGACGGAAGGCGGATGCACTCCCTGATCGGCATCCTGATGAAGGATTATTCCAAAGGCACCGGGGATAAGGCCGTCACGGTATGCGCCAACATCTCCCCGAAGGAGGCAAAGTTCATCTTAAGCCGCCTGACTGCCGGTTTCCAGGAATACACCTTCCAGCAGGACAAGATCTTCGGTGACAAAGACGAACACGGCTATGCAAAGGTATCAAAGGTGCGGATCATCCGCGCCACAAAGGACAGCAAAGGCGCGGTGCGGAAAATCCCCTGGTATGTGGAAGTGGAGAACGGCAAAGGCATCCCACAGAAAAATGCCAACGGCGGGACGTACATGAAAGCCAATTCCTTCGTCAGTACGGGAAAGGTATATGCCAACTTGAGCGATCTTGACCTTTTTGACCTCTTAAGCAGCGTATCCTCCTACATCGACTGCTGGGAACACGCCATTGCGCCGGCACTTATCACCAAAGCCAAAAACGCCGTGGCAGCAAGGCAGTCAGCCAGGAATGCCGCATAGCATAAGAACCATATGACAATGTTTAAGAAGGGAATGCCCAGTGCGGCGTTCCCTTTTTTTATGAAAGGAGACCACATGAAAGAAAGGAACATGTCAGGCATCATCCGCAGGATCGATGACCTGGGCAGGATCGTGGTGCCGCGTGAGATCCGCAGGCTCCTCCAGCTAAGTGAGGGGGATGCCATGGAAATAAGCGTGGCTGGAAACAGCATCAGCTTAAGCAGATACCAGCCGTTGCGCTTCCGGGAAGCACTGTGTGGGCCGTATCTTGCGGCTTTCTGCAGGAACTTCCAGCTTGCCTGTGCCATATGCGACACGGAGCATGCGCTTGCTTCCAGGATCACAACCATCCCGAAAGAACCCATGCTGTCGCAGTCCGCAAGGGACCATATCCGGGCGCTGGAGCCATACCTTTACAGCCCTGGCAGCCGGATGTCCCTGCTGGAGGACGGCAGCCACGCGGTAGATGCGCTCTACCCGGTAGGCACAAAGGAACAGCCTGCAGGAGCCGTGGTACTGCTGCATTACCGCACCGTAACGGATACAGAGCGGAGATGCGCGGGGCTGCTTGCAGACATCCTAACAGAAACCATCATACAGGAGGAGAAAAACATATGAGCAGGTTACATGAACTGACACAATTACAGAGACAGTTTGCGGAGAAACACCAGGATACCGTATTCCGCTTCTTAAGCCATAAAAGGCTTTCCATTGAGGATTACTATGACATCGTTATCTTCGGGTATCTCCAGGCGGTACAGGAATATGATGAGAACCCTGCCCTGTCCCGCTTCCAGTTCAGCACAATCGCATGGACGAAGATGAACGACTGCTTAATTAAGCATTACGCTTATGAAAACAAGCCGAAACGCAAGGCGCCTACGGTAAATATCCATGCCTATGCCAAAGACGGGCTGACCCTGGATGAGATCCTGCCTGACCGCAGGAAATGCTTACAGGCGCAGGCCGCCGACAGGCTGTTTGTCATGGAGGTGCTATCCTGCCTGACGGAAACGGAACGGCAGATGGTACACTTAAAAGCCGACGGGCTGACCTGCCGGGAGATCGCAGAAATATTTTCCACCACCGTACACGGCATCAACGGGCGGTTCCGCCGCATGAGGATGCGCCTTACGGAAATGGATTTTTAAGCAGAGGAGGGTTGATTACATGAATGGAATATATGGAATGGAGCTGCAGTATGAGAGCCTTATTCCCATTGCACGCCCAAAGGATACCTTCCTGTCGGTAGGCACCGTGACCTTCTTAATAGAAGGGAAGGAGCTGCCGCTGGATTTCAATATCACGGAAGGCGGTGTGGAAGGCAGTGCCGGGAACATCATCCGGCTGAATGCACTGGTAAAAGATTTTGAACCGCAGGTTTATATGGACGAATACCGGGCGCTGGGGCTGAATGCCTCTGACCTTACTTATGGTTTTTTTGCCGCCCGGCATTCTGACACTTATCTGACGGAAGTATACACAGAATATTTTTATATCAAAGATGAGAGCTACCTTCCGCTTACCTTAAAATCTGCCTGCCTCCTTTTCCGGGATGGCAGTTCCCTTGACTACAGCGGGCGCATCACCGTGTTCGCGCAGAAACAGCTTGCGGAGGTGGCGTGATGAAAGAAGAAATGTTAAAACGCGCAGCCGCCATCCTGGAGAAGGAATTTGGACCAGACTGGCAGGGCATCGCACAGGAACTGGGGACGGAAAATCTAAGGAAACGCGTTGGGAAGGAACTGACCTCCTTCATGGCGTTTCCTGACCGTGGAAACGGCGGGAACAGCCAGTGGCGGGGCAACTGCTCCCCAGAGGTGGTATCCTCCATCCTGCGCTATATCCTTGACACCAAACGCTATTATGGGAAGGACACCTCGCAGTTTGTACTGCTCGATCCCATGTCCGGCTCAGGCACCAGCAAGGCTGCCGCAGACAAAAACGGCGTAAAATCCATCCTCTATGACTTAAATCCTGCCCCTTCTGCGGGCAGGGGCGGATGGAATGCACTGAAAAATGATGTGGAGGACTCGGCTGACCTGGTATTTTTCCACCCGCCCTACCACAATATCATCCAGTATTCCGGGAACATGTGGGGAAAGCCCCACCCGGATGACCTGTCCCGGTGCGAAAATTACAATGATTTTCTGGAAAAGTTAAACCTCTGCATCCGGAAGTTCTATATGGCGCTCAGGAAAGACGGCCGCATGGCTGTGCTTGTGGGCGACATCCGGATGCAGGGCAGGTTCTATTCCATACAGAACGACATGATGCGGATGGGGGATTTTGAATCCTTCCTGGTAAAGGGGCAGTTCAACTGCGTTTCCGACAGCCGGAGATACCAGAAGCCCTTCATCCCCATCGTGACAGAATACCTGCTCCTGCTGCACAAGAAGGATGCCCTTTTAGTGCCTTTCCATTTTGCAAAGGACAGCACCTTCTCCGTGGCGGACACAGACCTGACCGCCCTGACGTGGCACCACCTGATCCGCATGACCCTTGAGAGCGTTGGCGGCAGGATGGCGCTGACTGATCTGTACGATAAGCTGCAGGGGCATCCGAAGGCAAAGAAAAATGAACATTTCCGGGAGCGCATCCGCGCAACCATCTATGAACACAAAGACCAGTACACTGCCTGCGGGAACGGCGTATACCGCCTGAACTACCAGGTCGCATAAAGGAGGATAACGATATGCTTGCATTATTTAAGAACAGGAACAATGACCAGAACCAGGAACCGGTATCTAAGCGTGAGGTTTCCGTAACCGGCGCACTGACGGACATACTGCGTCCGGGGCTCCCCGCCATGTACCTTTACCAGGGGAACCTGATCCGCACTTCCACAGTGCAGGCCATCCTGGAGGCTTCAGCCAGCCATGTGCGCTTTGAAACCTTAAACAGCATCTACACCATTTCCTACAATAACCAGCCGGGGGAAGGCTTCCGCGTGACAGCCTGAACCCTGCACAGACTTTACACAAAATGATCCGGGGCTGCCTGAAATATACGGCGGCCCCTTTTGGAAGGAGGACACACCATGAATAAAACGCAGGATAAGGAAGCCGCCCTGCTCAGGGAGGAACTGGCAAAACTCCTGTCCACCCTGAAGCACAACCGGGAAAAGGTTCCCCTTGATGTGCTGAAGACAAAGTATAAAAAAGGCTATACGGGACTTTGCGCTGAAATAAAGCGCAGGGCTTCAGATTATGCGGCAATGGCTGTACTTAACGGCATCCGCATCCACAGGGATTACCTTGATGAAGCTGTTTCCATCATCAATGGGACGATTGAGCGCTCCGGCATCCTGAAGCAGTTCTCAAAAGCAGCTTTCTGCCACCAGGATATGGCAGAATTTGATGCCCTTGCCGGGACACTGCGGGAGAAAATCCTTGCTGACCTTGAGCCTTTCTATGAAAAGCACCTCGCATTGTATATCACGCAGGAATGTCTGGAAAATCCGGATATACCGCCACTGGTCTACTGCGTGGCAAGCCACTGCTTCTGGCAGGACGGGAAATGGATTCCGCTGGAGCTTTACAAACCCAGTGATACACTCCCACAGGAAAAAAGCGCATGACCACCAACACTGCAATATAAGAAAAGGAGACCGAAATGAAAGAACTTCAGATTGAAAGAAACACAGACCATAAAAAAGTCATAATCACGCTCACGGATGACGAACTGGAAAAGGCATACCGCATCATGGAGCGGCGTTATCTGGATGAGGACTTTGCCAATACCCTCGCGGATGACGCGCGGAACCCGGATACCCGGTTCCATTCGGGACACCTTGAGGAATTCCCGGAACTGTCGGACTGGCTCTGCGTATACTTCGATGCCATCTATGACGCCAACATGGGGCACAATGACCTGCTGGAGCTGGCCCTGAACCACCTGCATAACGAATCCCTTAAGCCGCATTTTTTCTTATCTCTTTCAAGGACTGCCCCTGCAGTCTGCATGGGGATCGAAAAGGATATGGCGGACTGTGAACAGAACTGTGCCAGGTATCACCGCTGCAGCAATATAGCCGAGGCAAATGACAGGAGCAGGCAGTGGGAAATGATCGCTTCCCTGCTTACCATGCACAACAGTGGCAGCTGTACCTGCGGTAAGGATGACAGCGGCATGGAATGCCCAGCGGCAAAATACTTAAAGGGCGCATGGGACATCAGCGAATTCTTCCATCTGGAAGACAGGAAGGAGGCGGCGTAAGATGGCAAATATCTGTATGGATACCGTAGTTTTTTATGCTGCATCGGATGAGCAGGAAAACGGGCTTGCCGCACTGAGGCAGGCTGTCAGTGCCTGTTATCCTGCCGGGACTTCCATGGATGATTCCAGGCTCTGCCGGATATTTGAGCAGAACAGCATCCCAACGGACGGTCTGAACCTCCGCAGCGATGTGGTGGATACTTCCCTTCCTGGGGAGGGGCACATTACCCTGTACTGCGACTCTGCATGGAATCCCATGTATGAAGCGTACTTATGCCTTGCAGACCATTTCGGTGTGAGTTTTGAACTGCAGGCAGAGGAATCCGGAAGCGGCATATATATCAACACCGATATAAACGGGGCGTACCTGCCCACCCACTATAAGGCATATCTTTCAGAAAGGCCGGAGGATGGTTCCCTTGATGCTCTCTTTGACGATGCGGACGGGGATACGGATCTCTATTTTGATTCGGAAGCTGACCTGCTCCGGTGGTTTGCGGAATGCGGCAGCATTGTCGCAGACTCCGCCCAGGCACTGCAGGGCATCCTGGATGCTGATTATATCTCCATCCATGAATTTGTAAACCCATATTAGAAGGAGGGACAGGAAATGGCACTTTATAAAAAGCTGGATCTGTGGTCCATATATGAGAGCCTGGACAAAATGATGGACTACTGCTACAACGGAAATGAAAAAGACAGCCCTTACTGGGATCATTACTGCGACCAGATCAATGAATTATGCAACATGGCGGCTGACCTGTATACAGAGTTGGATGAGGTTAAGAGCAGGCTCTGGTACCAGATGCCCGCCAAAAAGATTGCCTTTTGTGATGAGGACGACTGCAGCCAGACGGCGACTGCATGGTTCAACACTGCGGCCGCAATGTTAACCGATACTGACATGACGGAACTGCTGGAACACGAGAATATTTACTGCGCAGATGAATGGGCGGAAAAGCAGAAACGGATCTCTGCCCTGAGCAGGCTGACCAAACAGCAGCAGATGTTCCTCTATACGGAAGTCACCGGCTTCATTACCCGGTATCTGGAGCTGTCCGCAGCATTTGACACCATCGAAGCTGTCATCACTGAACTGGATTACCACCAGTCCGCCATGAAGGGCAAAGATGGCGTCACGCTCCCGCAGTCAGCATACGTTTAGGACAATATAGAAAGATAAGATTATAAATAAACAACAAGGAGGCTCTTATGTATATCACTACATCAACTTACGGGGACATAGACTGGCATGACTCCCGCACCATATACGAACCTTCCACTGGGATTATGCCTTCGGACAGTTTTCCTACATTACAATAAAAAGAATAGGAGTGGTGGAATGAATGTATCAGGTAGAAATTTATGAGAAGTGCCGTCTCATAGATGTAGCAATCTATGAAAAACTTGAAAATGCTATCTACGAAAGTACAAATGCCAAAAAAGGATTGTTCAAGAAAGCAGATGAGAAGCGGCAGCATAGCATACAAAATACAAAGATAGAAGCGACAATCTTAAATGATGAGTTTATATTCCGTTGGAAATGTGGTATCGAAGTTATCATCAGAAAAATGACTGCAAAGGATTCCAGGGAAAACGAAAGCCATCTGTTGTATGAAGGAAAACCATGCTATGGGAAACTTGAGGAATGAAGTATGGAAATTATCTGCTCTACAAATATGCGATATCTGATATCTCCGTGATACCAGAAGCCATGCACAACAATGGCGGCTGTACCTGCGGTAAGGATGACAGCGGCATGGAATGCCCAGCGGCAAAATACTTAAAGGGCGCATGGGACATCAGCGAATTCTTCCATCTGGAAGACAGGAAGGAGGCGGCGTAAGATGGCACTTTATAAGAAGCTGGATCTGTGGTCCGTATCTGACGGGCTGGACAAAATGATGGACTACTGCTACAACGGAAACGAAAAAGACAGCCCTTACTGGGACCACTACTGCAACCAGATCAATGAATTATGCAACATGGCGGCTGACCTGTATGTGGAACTGCAGGATGTAAAAAGCCGGCTGGGGTATCAGCTGCCTTACAAAAAAATATCTTTCTGTGACGAGGACGACTGCAGCCAGACAGCGACTGCATGGTTTAACACAGCGGCGGCAATGTTAGCGGATACCGACATGACGGAACTGCTGGAACATGAAAATATTTACTGCGCAGATGAATGGGCAGAAAAGCAGAAACGGATCTCTGCCCTGAACAGGCTGACCAAACAGCAGCAGATGTTCCTCTATACGGAAGTCACCGGCTTCATCACCCGGTATCTGGAGCTGTCTGCGGCATTTGACACCATCGAAGCTGTCATCACTGAACTGGATTACCACCAGTCCGCCATGAAGGGCAAAGATGGCGTCACGCTCCCGCAGTCAGCATACGTTTAGGACATGTAGAAAAATAAGATTATAAATAAACAACAAGGAGGCTTTTATGTATATCACTACATCAACTTACGGGGGCATAGACTGGCATGACTCCCGCACCATATACGAACAGTTAAAAAGCGGCGGTTCTTACAATATCAGGGAGGATGAGGTTCCGCAAACCATCGCGAATGACATTGCCAAAGATTTCCCCTATGTGGAGGACATCCGGGAAAAGATCCTGCAGGCGCTTTCCGAAAAAACCTGCTTCCGGTTTGCCATCAAGGAGGAAGAAACGGACAGTGAAGGGAATGTAACCTATAAGGACTGCGAAACCAGTGAATTTGACGGTCAGACCTATCTGGAGCGGGAAGCTGTCTTTGACGGCAGCAAACGGACCTTCCGCCGGGATTATGCCTTCGGGCAGGTTTCCTACATTACAAGCTACTATGTTGAGGACATTCCGGATGACCAGCTCGGCTATATCGTGACGGAAGATTTCCTTGCTCCGTTCAAAGGCATTCCACTGGTACAAAGACTGTATCATGACATCTTTGATAACCGGGAGGCCGCACAAAGTTATGCCGAAAACCTCAAGCTGCATGAACTCCAATATCCGACCTCTATTGTAACTTTCCTTATATGCAATAAAGAAAATGTGCCCCAGCAGAAATGGTATCAACAGCAAAAAGAAGCCATGCAGCTGATGGAAGAAAAAAGGCAGACGTATCTGGATGACAGTTTCCACATTTTAGTTAGGCACCACATAGAAAACCTGAAGAAACTGGAAAACAAAAAGGAGACGGCATAATGAAAGACCAAAAACAGACCATAAAATGCTCCGCCTGCCAGCACTGCAGCGGGTTCCGCTCTTTGGGGAATACAAGAACCAGCTTCACCTGCAGGCATCCTGACCAGCGCTATATCGAGAACTATTTCCATAAAAAAAGAATGCAGAAAATGCCCGGTTTCCTTGGATATGGGGCAAGATATTCGGATACTGTCCCTGTCAAGACATCACCAGCATGGTGTCCAAAGAAAAAAACACCAAAAGCAAAATAAAACGGGCAATGCCCGCTTTAGAAGCAACCGGGGAGATGGGTAGTGTAAAAAAGTTTGTGTCTTTGGTAAAAAATGGCTCCTTTTTGGTAAGA
>ERZ779626.321-NODE-321-length-30600-cov-22.134064_pt1 | contig 30600 bp, 29 predicted proteins | sample MGYA00514209_ERZ779626 | MGnify/ENA primary metagenome ERZ779626 (study PRJEB29562, sample SAMEA4376713) | mouse gut metagenome | isolation source: Cecum | study: EMG produced TPA metagenomics assembly of the A DSS colitis mouse model was used to assess the...
AGATGCACTGGTTCGGCAGCCTCCTCTCCGGCAGCCGGGCGGTGCTGCTGCGGGGAGTGAAGCCGGAGTGGATTCTCCGGGCGGTCACCGAGGAGAAGTGCACCATCGTGTGGCTGCTGGTGCCCTGGGCCCAGGACCTGCTGGACGCCATCGAGTCCGGGAAGGTGGAGCTGGACAGCTACCTGCTGGATCAGTGGCGGCTGATGCACATCGGCGCCCAGCCGGTACCCCCCAGCCTTATCAAGCGCTGGAAGGTCCTCTTCCCCCACCACCAGTACGACACCAACTACGGGCTCAGCGAGTCCATCGGCCCCGGCTGCGTTCACCTGGGTGTGGAGAACATCCACAAGGTGGGGGCCATCGGCGTGCCCGGCTACCAGTGGGAGACGAAGATTGTGGACGAGCAGTGGAACGAGGTCCCCCAGGGGGAGATCGGCGAGCTGGCCGTCAAGGGTCCCGGCGTGATGCTGTGCTACTATAAAAATAAGGAGGCCACCGACGAAATTCTCAAGGACGGCTGGCTCTATACCGGCGACATGGCCCGGATGGATGAGGACGGGTTTATCTTCCTGGTGGACCGGAAAAAGGACGTGGTCATCTCCGGCGGCGAGAACATCTATCCGGTCCAGATCGAGGACTTCCTGCGGAAATTCGACAAGATCAAGGACGTGGCGGTCATCGGCCTGCCGGACCCCCGGCTGGGGGAGATCGCCGCCGCCATCATCGAGCTCAAGGAGGGCGCGGCCTGCACAGAGGCGGAGATCAACGACTTCTGCGGCGGCCTGCCCCGCTACAAGCGCCCCCGGCGGATCATCTTCGACGCCGTGCCCCGGAACCCCACCGGCAAAATCGAGAAGCCGGCCCTCCGGGAGAAGTACATCCACGGCCGCCTGGTGGAGGCGCAGATCACCAATTAATCGGGCCGTCAATTTGAAAGAAAGTGGGAAATACGGATGGATCTTGCCATTAAAATCGTCCTGCTGGCCGTCTTCTTCGGCGTGATGACCGGCATCGGACTCTACTGCCGCCGCCACGCCACCGACGTCAGCGGCTTCGTTCTGGGCGGGCGCAGCGTGGGCCCCTGGCTCACCGCCTTCGCCTACGGCACCAGCTACTTCTCCGCCGTGGTCTTCGTGGGCTACGCCGGCCAGTTCGGCTGGAAGTACGGCGTCGCCGCCACCTGGGCGGGGCTGGGCAACGCCTTTTTGGGCTCCCTGCTGGCCTGGGCGGTGCTGGGCCGGCGCACCAGGGTGATGACCCAGCACCTGGACAGCGCCACCATGCCGGAGTTCTTCGGCAGGCGCTTCGACAGCCGGGCGCTGAAGCTGTGCGCGTCCGTTATCATCTTTATCTTCCTCATCCCCTACACCGCCTCCCTGTACAACGGCCTGAGCCGCCTGTTCGGCATGGCCTTTGCCATCGACTACTCTGTCTGCGTCGTCGTTATGGCCATCCTCACAGGCGTCTACGTCATCGCCGGGGGCTACATGGCCACCGCCATCAACGACTTTATCCAGGGCATCATCATGCTGGCGGGCATCGCGGCGGTGATCGGGGCGGTGCTGCACACCCAGGGAGGCTTCCTGGCCGCCCTGGAGAAGCTGGCCAGGGTCCAGGGGGACAGCGGCGTCCCCGGCGTGTACGCCTCCTTCTTTGGGCCCGACCCCGTCAACCTGCTGGGCGTGGTGCTCCTCACCAGCCTGGGCACCTGGGGCCTGCCCCAGATGGTCCAGAAGTTCTACGCCATCAAAAGCGAGGCGGCTATCAGCAAGGGCACCGTCATCTCCACGGTCTTCGCCCTGGTGGTGGCCGGCGGGTGCTATTTCCTGGGCGGCTTCGGGCGGCTCTACGCCGACCAGATCGACATCCAGGCCAACGGCTACGACTCCATCATCCCCGCCATGCTCTCCGGCCTGCCGGCGATTCTCATCGCGGTGGTGGTGATTCTGGTGCTCTCCGCCTCCATGTCCACCCTGTCCTCCCTGGTGCTGGCCTCCAGCTCCACCTTGACATTGGACTTTATTAAGGGTAATATCATAAAGGATATGGACGAAAAGCGGCAGGTCCGGTGGATGCGGGGTCTGGTGGTGGTATTTATCGCCATCTCCGTGGTTCTGGCCCTCATCCAGTACAAGTCCAGCGTCACCTTCATCGCCCAGCTCATGGGCGTCAGCTGGGGCGCGCTGGCGGGGGCGTTTCTGGCCCCCTTCCTGTACGGGCTGTACTGGAAGCGGACCACCAAGGCCGCCTGCTGGGTCAGCTTCGTGTTCTCCGCCGTCTTTATGCTGGCGGTGATCTCCCCGCTGAAGACCGCCCTGCCCCCCCTGCTCCAGTCCCCCATCAACGCGGGCGCCTTCTGCATGATCGCCGGGCTGGTGATCGTGCCGGCGGTCAGCCTCTTCACCAGAGCGCCCGGCGAAAAGCGGCTGGAGGAGATCTTCTCCTGCTACGAGCGGCGGGTGACGGTGACGGTAAAGGACTCCATCGGGGAGCAGAACAGCCATTAAATGCCCATCCCCAGGGGCGGACGCTGTCCGCCCCTGGGGTCACGCGTCCCAACCAGGCGCAATCAACCACCAAGGAGGAACATCCATGAAACAATTGATGCTGGGCAACGAGGCCGTTGCCCGGGGCCTCTACGAGGCCGGCTGCACCTTCGTCTCCAGCTACCCCGGCACCCCCAGCACGGAGATCACCGAGGCCGCGGCCAAGTACCCGGAGATCTACGCCGAGTGGGCCCCCAACGAGAAGGTGGCCATGGAGGCCGCCTTCGGCGCGTCCCTGGCGGGGCGGCGCAGCTTCTGCGGCATGAAGCACGTGGGGCTCAACGTGGCCGCCGACCCCCTGTTCACCATCGCCTACACCGGGGTGAACGGCGGCATGATTGTGGGCGTGGCCGACGACGCAGGGATGCACTCATCCCAGAACGAGCAGGATTCCCGCCACTACGCCCGGGCCGCCAAGCTGCCCATGCTGGAGCCCGCAGACTCTGGAGAGGCTTTGGAATTTACCAGGCTGGCCTATGAGCTCTCGGAGTCCTTCGACACGCCGGTCATCATAAAGATGTGCACCCGCGTCTCCCACTCCCAGAGCGTGGTGGAGCCCGGCGAGCGGACGGAGCCCCCCCGGAGGCCCTACGAGAAGGACGGGGCCAAATACATTATGATGCCCGGCAACGCCAAGCGCCGCCACCCGGTGGTGGAGGAGCGCCTGGAGCGGATCGCCGCATGGGCGGAGACCGCCCCCATCAACCGCATCGAGCCCGGAAGGGACCACAAGATGGGCATCATCACCTCCTCCACCAGCTACCAGTACGTAAAGGAGGCCTGCGGCGATACATACCCGGTGCTGAAGCTGGGCATGGTCTGGCCCCTGCCGGCGAAGAAGATCACCGAGTTCGCCAAATCCGTCGGCCTGCTGGTGGTGGTGGAGGAGCTGGACAGCTTCATCGAGAGCTTCTGCCGCAGCCTGGGCCTGGCCTGCACCGGCAAGAGCAGCTTCCCCTGCGTCGGCGAGCTCAGCCAGAACGCCATAGCCGAGCAGCTGACCCATGAGAAGCGGGGCGGCGTGAAGCTGGACGAGGACATCCCCCCCCGGCCGCCAGTCATGTGCGCCGGGTGCCCCCACAGAGGACTCTTCTACACCCTCAAGCAGAACAAGCTGACGGTCCTGGGGGACATCGGGTGCTACACCCTGGGCGCCGTGGCTCCCCTGGGGGCCATGGACTCCACCATCTGCATGGGCGCGTCCATCTCCGGCCTCCACGGCTTCAACAAGGCCGGCGGCGGGGAGAGCGAGGGGAAAACGGTGGCCGTCATCGGGGACTCTACCTTCATGCACTCCGGCGTCACGGGGCTCATCAACACCGCCTACAACGGGTCCAACTCCACCGTCATTATCCTGGACAACTCCATCACCGGCATGACCGGCCACCAGCAGAACCCCACCACCGGCTTCAACCTCAAGGGGGACCCCTGCGCTAAGATCGACCTGGAGAGCCTGTGCCGGGCGGTGGGCATCCGGCGGGTGCGGGTGGTGGACCCCTACGATCTGGCGGCCTGCGACGCGGCGGTGAAGGAGGAGCTGGCGGCCGGGGAGCCATCGGTGATCATCTCCCGCCGCCCCTGCGCCCTGCTCAAGTACGTCAAGCACCCCGGCCCCATCTCCGCGGACCCGGACAAGTGCGTGGGCTGCAAGTCCTGTATGCGCATCGGCTGTCCCGCCATCAGCGTGGCGGAGGGCAGAGCGGTGATCGACAGCACCCTCTGCACCGGCTGCGGCGTGTGCGCGCAGCTGTGCAAATTTGACGCTCTGAGCGGGAAGAAGGAGGCGTGAGCATGGAGACGAAAAATATGATGATCGTCGGCGTAGGCGGACAGGGCACCCTGCTGGCCAGCAAGCTGCTGGGCCGCCTGCTGCTGGGCAAGGGCTTTGACGTGAAGGTCAGCGAGGTCCACGGCATGAGCCAGCGGGGCGGCAGCGTGGTCACCTATGTCCGCTGGGGAGAGCAGGTCCGCTCCCCCATCATCGACAAGGGGCAGGCGGACGTGATCTTGTCCTTCGAGCTGCTGGAGGCGGCCCGCTACACGGAGTACCTCAAGCCCGGCGGGAAGATCATCACCAACACCCAGCAGGTGAACCCCATGCCGGTCATCACCGGCGCGGCGGTCTATCCGGAGGATCTGGCGGAGAAGATGCGCGCCGCCGGCGTCGATCTGGACGCTGTGGACGCCCTCTCCCTGGCCCAGGAGGCCGGCAGCAGCAAGGCTGTGAACATCGTTCTGCTGGGCCGCCTGTCCAAGTGGTTCGATTTCACCGAGGCGGAGTGGCAGCAGGCCATTGAGCAGAGCGTGCCCCCCAAGTTCCTGGAGCTGAACCGGCGGGCCTTTGCCCTGGGCCGGGAGGCCTGAGAAAAACACCTTGCGGCGGCCCTCCCGCGTGTGGTATAATGCGGGGGAGGGAAATGTTTTCCCTTTACGCACACAACAGATGGAGGAATATCGATCATGCAGCAAATGGAAAAACAGTATCATATCGCCTGTGTCCCCGGCGACGTGGGGCGCTACTGCATCCTGCCCGGCGATCCGGGCCGGTGCGCGTCCATCGCCGCCCTCTTTGACGACGCCAGGCTGGTCAGCCAGAACCGGGAATACGTTATCTACACCGGCTCCCTGCTGGGGGAGAAGGTCTCCGTCTGCTCCACCGGCATCGGCGGCCCCTCCGCCGCCATCGCCATGGAGGAGCTCACCGCCATCGGCGCGGACACCTTCATCCGGGTGGGCACCTGCGGCGGCATCGACGTGAACGTCCAGTCCGGCGACATCGTCGTCGCCACCGGCGCCATCCGCTTTGAACACACCAGTATGGAGTATGCGCCCATCGAGTTCCCCGCCGTGGCCGACTTCGGCATCACCGCCGCCCTCATACGGGCCGCCCAGGACATGGGCAAGACCTGCCACGCCGGCGTGGTCCAGTGCAAGGACAGCTTCTACGGCCAGCACTCCCCCGCCCGCATGCCCGTCAGCTACGAGCTTCTCAACAAGTGGGAGGCCTGGAAGCGCCTGGGCGTCAAGGCCAGCGAGATGGAGTCCGCCGCCCTCTTCGTCGTCGCCGCCGCCCTGGGCGTCCGCTGCGGCAGCTGCTTCCACGTGGTCTGGAACCAGGAGCGGGAGGCCGCCGGCCTGGACCAGAAGATGAGCGAGGACACCTCCGCCGCCGTCCGCGTGGGCGTGGAGGCGCTGAAACTGCTGATCGCGGAGGGGAAATAGGCACCTTTTGACCGCACATCGGGGAGCTGTCTCACGATCACTGCGGGAGTGGATGGACACAATTTGGCAGGATTGTGCTAAAGATGCAAAAAAGGGCTTGACAAACGGCGGGCGAAGCCATATGATAGTGGTATATAAGAGGGAGTAGTCGGCGCCGCTGGGCGCGGCACTGCGCGTCAATACGGCCCCTGCGGCCCGCGTTTGCCTGAAATGACGAGACTTTTATGGCGGTTTTACTGCGCCATAAGGGTCTCGTTTTTTTGCTCCCGCACATCGGGCTGTGCCCGTCAAGGAGGGGTTTTCCCATGCAGCTGTTTTCCGACCTGTTTTCCAATGTGCTCAATTTTACCTGGCAGCAGGGGCTGATGATCCTCATCGGCTGTCTGCTCATCTTCCTGGCCGTCAAGCGGGAGATGGAACCGTCCCTGCTGCTGCCCATGGGCTTCGGGGCCGTTCTGGTGAACCTGCCCTTTGTCCACACGGAGGCCATTGAGACCCTGTTCAACACCGGCATCGCCAGCGAACTCTTCCCCCTGCTGCTGTTTATCGGCATCGGGGCCATGATCGACTTCGGCCCCCTGCTGAGCAATCCGAAGATGTTCCTCTTCGGCGCAGCGGCCCAGTTTGGGATTTTCTTCACCCTGGTGATCGCGGTCATGGTGGGCTTTGATCTGAAGGACGCGGCCTCGGCCGCCATCATCGCCGCTGCCGACGGGCCCACCAGCATCTACGTAGCCAACTACTTCCAGAGCGTCTACCAGGGGGCCATCATGGTGGCGGCCTACTCCTACATGGCGCTGGTGCCCATCATCCAGCCCCCCATCATCCGGGCCATCACCACCCGGAAGGAGCGGATGATCCCCATGGAGTACTCCCCCAGCGCGGTGTCCAGGACCACCCGCATCCTCTTCCCCATCTTCGTCACCATCATCGCCGGCACCGTAGCCCCCAAGAGCGCGGAGCTCATCGGCTTTCTCATGTTCGGCAACCTCATCCGGGAGTGCGGCGTGCTGGACGGCCTCAGTCAGAGCGCCCAGCACGAGCTGGCCAACCTCATCACCCTGCTGCTGGGGCTGAGCGTGTCCTTCAAGATGAAGGCGGAGTGGTTTGTCACCTGGCAGACCCTGCTGATCCTGGGCCTGGGTTTGGTGGGCTTTGTGTTCGACACCGTGGGCGGCGTGCTCTTCGCCAAGGCGCTCAACCTCTTCTCCCGGAAGAAGGTCAACCCCATGATCGGCGCGGCGGGCATCTCCGCCTTCCCCATGGCCTCCCGGGTGGTCCACAAGATGGGCCGGGAGGAGGATCCTTACAACTTCCTGCTGATGCACGCCGCCGGGGCCAACGTCAGCGGGCAGATCGCCTCCGTCATCGCCGGCGGTCTCATCATCACCCTGGTGGAACAAATTCTGTAGGAGGAAAAATGGTTATGAACACCGCTTTGATCACGGCCTGCCTGGCCATCATGGGCAAAGGGATGCTGGGCATCTTCGCCGTCATTCTGGTCATATGGGCCCTGGTGGCCCTGCTCAACCGGGTCACCGGGAAACAGGGGGATAACGCCCCCCGCCAGTAAACCGGCGCGCCCATAGGGGCGGATAAAAGAGAAGCATTGTGCCGGCGAGCGTCCCCGCCGGCACAATGCTTCTGCTTTTTCGCGGCGGAGCCGCCGCCGGCCGGTCAGTTGTACTGCCGCACCACCGCCGTCACCTTCCCCAGCACCTGGGCGTTCCGCCCGTCGATGGGCTGGTAGGCGTCGTTCTCCGGCAGGAGCCAGATGGCCCCGTTGCGCCGGGAGAGGCGCTTGACCGTGGCCTCATCCTCCAGGAGGGCCACCACGATCTCGCCGTTGGCGGCGGTCTGCTGGCGGTGGACCACCACCAGATCGTCGGGCAGGATGCCGGCCTTCAGCATGGACTCCCCCCGGACCCGCAGGGCAAAGAACTCGTCCTCCTGGCCGCCGCAGTCGAAGATCAGGTAATCGCTGATGCACTCCTGGGCCAGAATCGGCGCGCCGGCGGCCACATCCCCCACGATGGGGATGCGGTTGAGGTCCTTGCACTGACGGCCCTCGGTGAGAACGATGGCCCGCCCCTTGAAGCTCCCCTTCTCAATGAGGCCCCGCTCCTGGAGCCGCATGAGGTGGAAGTGAACCGTGGACGGGGATTTCAGCCCCACCGCCTCGCAGATCTCCCGCACCGAGGGGGCATACCCCTGTTCAGGGATCACCGTCTGCAGGTACTCGTAAATACGGTCCGTCATCTGTGTTTTTTTCGGCATAGTCAACCCTCCAAGCCGTGTATTTTTTTGATTTGTTCTGATTATACCACACTTTACCCCAGGTTGCAACGCCTGTTCTTGTATTTTTTCAATTTTTTGTACGAGTCACAGACGGAAGAGATTTCTGTAAATCTCCCCCACCCATGGTTTACAAATCTGCCGGAGGATGCTATACTATCGCCTGAACAAATGACGGGAGAGGAGGACAGACATGAGCAGAGAGCGCGTCTATCAGCTCCTGCGGGAGCAGGCGGGGACCTTTGTCTCCGGACAGGAACTCAGCGGCCTTTTGGGTATCAGCCGCGCCGCCGTGTGGAAGGCCATCGACAGCCTGCGCCGGGACGGCTACACCATCGAGGCCCGCACCGGGCTGGGCTACCGGCTGACCGCCGCGCCGGACGCCCTGGCGGAGCGGGAGATCCGGCGGTTTCTCACGGCGGACTGCCCCGACCTGCGGTGCTTGGCGGAGATCGACTCCACCAATTCCTACCTGAAGCGGGAAGCCCTGGCGGGCGCCCCCCATGGTACGGCGGCCACAGCCGAGTGCCAGACTGCCGGGCGGGGGCGGATGACCCGGGGCTTCCGGTCCCCGGCGGGGCGGGGGGTGTACCTGTCCGTGCTGCTGCGGCCCCAGCTGCCCCCGGAGGCGCTGCTGGGAGTGACGGGGATGACCGCCGTGGCGGTGTGCGCCGCCGTGGAGCGGACCGCCGGGGTGCGCCCCAAAATCAAGTGGACCAACGACCTGGTGCTGCACGGAAAAAAGCTGTGCGGCATTCTCACGGAACTGGCGGTGGAGGGAGAGACGGGGCTGGTCCAGTCCCTGGTCATCGGGGCCGGGGTCAACGTCAGCCACACCCCGGAGGATTTTGGCCCGGAGGTGTCCGCCATGGCCACCTCCCTGGCCCAGGAGGGGTACCAGGTCTCCCGCCCCGCCCTGGCGGCGGCCATGATCGAGGAGCTCTACCGGCTCTCCGGCGATCTGGGCGGGGACATCTCCCCCTGGGTGGAGGCCTACCGCCGGGACTGCGTGAACCTGGGCCGGCCGGTGCGCCTTCTGTGGACGGACCGGCAGACCGAGGCGGAGGCAGTAGATATTGACGGCCAGTTCGGCCTGGTGGTCCGCCTGCCCGACGGCAGCCTGACCACGGTGCGCACCGGCGAGGTGTCGGTGCGGGGGCTCTACGGCTATGTGGAGTGAGATGCCATGAGACGCCAGAGAAGACAACCTCGTCAAAATCCCTATCGCGCCTACCGGGGTAAATCCCGCTGGGGGCGGATTCTATCCTGGACAGCGGGCGCGCTGGCAGTCCTGCTGCTGCTTTTGGCCGCCGGGGCTTGGGCCATGTTCCGGCAGGAATGGGCCATCGCCGGCACCATCCGGCGGCTTGACGCCCCCCGGCCCGTCTATTTCATGGAGATCGAGGGCGACTACCATTTCGACGCGTTCCTCCAGCAGGGCGGCGCGTCCTCAGACCAGGAGGTCAGCGCCTTTCTGACGGAGAAAATTTCCAAGGGCTTTTACACCGCCTCTACAACCCTCTCCGGCACGGGGTGCAGCGTTCTCTCCGCCCAAAGCGAGGACGGCTCCCTCCTCTGGGGCCGGAACTTCGACTGGACGGGGTCCGTGCCCATTATCCTGCGGCACGTGCCGGAGGACGGGTACGCGTCCCTCTCCACCTGCGACTTCCAGAACATCACCGGCAGCGCGGACGTCCTGCCGGAGGGCGTGGTGAACCGGATGCTGGCCATCGCCGCCCTGTACGTTCCTATGGACGGCGTCAACGAGGCGGGTCTGTGCGTGGCAGACCTGGAGGTCAACGAGGGCGGCATGCCGGACCCGGACACGGAGAAGCCCGATCTCACCGTCACCACCGCCATCCGGCTGCTGCTGAACCGGGCGGCCACGGTGGAGGAGGCCCTGGCGCTGCTGGAGCAGTACGACATCCACCCCTCCGGCGGCATCAGCCACCACCTGGCCATCTCCGACGCCGGCGGCGCGTCCGTGGCGGTGGAGTTTACGGCGGACGGCTTCACCGCTGTCCCCACCCAGGCGGCAACCAACTTCAACCTGGCAAAGGGCGACACCTCCGCCGGCGGCGAGAGCGCCCGAACCCGGTATGAGACCCTGCTCGCCCGTCTGGCGCGGGGTGTGATCTCCCCGGAGCAGGTCCGGGACGCCCTCTCTGCTGCGGCACAGCCCGACGGGGCGTGGACCACCCAGTGGTCCCTGGTTTACGACCACGCCGCCGGGACGGCCAGCTGGTACTTTGGCGGGGATTTTGACGCCCGCTATGACTTTCAGATCGTACAATAAAGAAAAAGGAGCGCGTTATGAGCATTTACCCCGACTTATTCCTCACCTTCGCCAAGGTGGGGGTCATGACCTTCGGCGGCGGCTACGCCATGCTGCCCATCCTCCAGCGGGAGGTGGTGGAGAACAAGGGCTGGGCCACCGAGGAGGAGCTGACGGACTACTTCGCCATCGGCCAGTGCACGCCGGGCATCATCGCGGTGAACACCGCCACCTTCATCGGCCAGAAGAACAAGGGCATCCTGGGGGGCGTCATCGCCACCCTGGGCCTGGTCTTCCCCTCCCTGATCATCATCTCCCTGCTGGCGGGGGTCATCACCCAGTTCTCCCACTTGGCCTGGGTGAACCACGCCTTCGGCGGCATCCGGGTGTGCGTGTGCGTATTGATCCTCAACGCCACCGCCAAGCTCTATCAGAAGTCCGTCATCGACATCCCCACCGCCGTCATCTTTTTCCTGGTGTTCGGTCTGAGCACCGCTCTGGCCTGCAGCCCGGTGTGGTTCGTGCTGGCGGCGGCGGCGGCCGGCGTTGTGCTGAAGAATGCGGGGGTGAAGAGGACATGATCTATTTGCGGCTGTTTTATGAGTTCTTCAAGACGGGTCTGTTCGCCGTAGGCGGCGGCATGGCCACCATCCCCTTCCTCTACAACATGGCCGACGCCACCGGCTGGTTCACCCGCATGGACGTGGACAACATGATCGCCGTGGGCGAGTCCACCCCCGGCCCCATCGGCGTGAATATGGCCACCTATGTGGGCTACCTCACCGGCATGAGCGAGGGCGGCCTGCCCTTCGCCCTCCTGGGGGCGGTGGTCGCCACCCTGGGACTCATCACCCCCTCCATCATCATCATTCTCATCATCGCCTCCTTCCTCAAGAGCTTCCGGAACAACCGGTATGTGGAGAGCGCCTTCTACGGCCTGCGCCCCGCGTCCACAGGGCTCATCGCGGCGGCGGGCCTGTCGGTGGCGATGGCCAATCTGTTCTATATGGAGAGCGCGGCCATCTCCAAGTGGAGCGACATATTCAATCCGGCGCTGGTCAACTGGAAGGCCTGGGCCCTGGCCGCCGTCCTGTGGGTGCTGACCAACAAGGTCAAGCAGACCAAAAAGCTGCACCCCATCATGTTCATCCTGGCCGCCGCCGTGGTGGGCGTCGTCTGGGGCATGTGACCGGCTCTCCCACGGGCCGGCCCGCAAGGGCTGATATATGCAGAAGAGGACCGGGCGGTAAGCCCGGTCCTCTCTCTTTATGCGGCCGTCAGCGGTATTTTGCCACAATCGCCGCCAGCTCGTCCCAGTGGGCCTCCATGTCCGCCACCAGCTTGCACTGGGTGCGGCAGCGGTCCAGATTCTGGCCCTCCCGGCTGATGTGGAAGTACTGATCGCCCACCAGGTAGTCCGTCAGGAAGCGGATCCCGCACTCCAGGGTCATCAGCTTCGCCCCCCAGGGCAGCATCTCGATCTCCTTGTCCGTCAGCGTCCCGCCGGCGCCCTCCAGGAAGGCGGCGGCGTAGACCTCGAACAGGTTCACATCCAGATTGACCTTGCTCAGATCCCGCTCATCCTCGGCGCTGTGGTTGGCCCCGAAGCGGATGGAGTCGCCGAAATCGTTGATGGACAGGCCCGGCATCACCGTATCCAGGTCGATGATGCACAGCCCCTGGCCGGTCTGGGCGTCCATGAGGACGTTGTTGAGCTTGGTGTCGTTGTGGGTCACCCGCAGGGGCAGGAGCCCGTCCCGCAGGGCCCGGAGGGCCACGGAGCAGTCCGCCTCGCGGGCGAGCATGAAGTCGATCTCCTTCCGGCACTCCTTCACCCGGCCCAGGCTGTCCGCCGCAACGGCGGCCTTCAGCTTGGCCAGCCGGTCCTCGGTGTCATGGAAGTGGGGGATGGTCTCGTGGAGGGTGGCCGCCGGGTAGCCCTGCAGCAGCCGCTGGAAGCGGCCGAAGGCCCGGCCGGAGGCGGCGAAGAGCTCCGGCGTCTCCGCCGTCTGGTAGCAGACGGTCCCCTCCACAAAGGGGTACACCCGCCACGCGCCGCCGTCGGTGTCGGTGTAGTAGGGCGCGCCGTTCCGGGGGCGCAGCACCTCCAGGGCCTCCCGGCTCCGGTCTCCGCCGCTGCTGGCGATCTCCCTGCCTAAGTACTCGGTCACGCCGATGATGTTCTCCATCAGCTGGTCCGGCCGCTTGAAGGCGGCGGGGCTCATGCGCTGGAGGATGAACCGCCGGCAGCAGCAGGTCTCCGGCTGGGTGTGCACCACGAAGGTGTCGTTGATATGCCCCGCGCCGTAGCGGATCGCCCCCACCACCGGCGCGCCGAAGTCAAAGGCCCCCAGGACCTCGTTTAAGTACTGCTCCGCCTGTGCCATCACTCCACCTCCCACAGCTTCTCCGGGTAGAGCCCGGAGGCCGTCATATCCGCGATGGCCTGCACCACCGCGGGCTTGTCCTCCCGATAGGTGACGCCATACCACTTGTCCTCACTGCGCAGCACCTTCACCCGTGCCTTGTCCTCGTCGATGAGCTGGCTGACCACGGTGGGCAGGAAGTACTCCGCCTTGGCGGGGTTCTCCGCCAGGGCCTTGTCCAGGAAGGCGGGGAACCGCTCCCAGGCCTCGTCCAGGAAGCTGCGGGTGAAGCCCCACATGTTCATGGACACGATGGTATCGCCGGGCAGGTCGGTCCAGGTCTTCCCGTCGTCCTCAGTGTAACGGGGGGGCTCCCCCTTTTCGATCTTGGTCCGCTCGGTGACGCGCGTGAGGAAGTGGTCCTCCGTCTCCTCGCACACGCCCCGGGCCACGGTGCCGTTCTCCGTGACGGTGTTTTTCAGCAGGTAGCCCACCATGGCGTACTCATACCGGCCGCCGTCGGCGTGGGCGCTGAGGTAGCCGAAGATCTGGCGGAAGGCCTCGGGCCCATAGTAGTCGTCGGCGTTGATGATGGCGAAGGGGCCGTCCACCACGTCCCGGGCGGCCAGGGCCGCCTGGGCGGTGCCCCAGGGCTTGGTCCGCTCCTGGGGCACGCTGTAGCCGGCGGGCAGGTCCTCCTTGCGCTGGTGGACGTATTTCACGTCCATCGCCTTGGCCACCCGCTCCCCCACCAGGGTCTTGAAGTCCGCCTCAATCTCCGGCTTGATGACGAACACCACCGTCTCAAAGCCGGCCCGGCGGGCGTCGTAGATGGAGTAGTCGATGATCATCTGCTGATGGGCCCCCACGGGGTCCAGCTGCTTGAGCCCGCCGTAGCGGCTGCCCATGCCGGCGGCCATGATGACCAGAACAGGCTTTTTGCTCATCACTTGCCCTCCCCTCTGTACCCGTTGGGGTTGGAGGACTGCCATTTCCAGGAGGAGGCGCACATGTCCTCAATGCCGTACCCGGCCTCCCAGCCCAGCTCCTCCTTGGCCTTCACGGGGTCCGCGTAGCACACGGCGATGTCGCCGGGGCGGCGGGGATCGATGACGTAGGGCAGGGTCTTGCCGCAGGCCTTCTCATAGGCGTGGAGCACGTCCAGCACGCTGTAGCCGTTGCCGGTGCCCAGGTTGCAGACGAAGAGGCCGCACTTGGTCTCCAGCTTCTTCAGCGCCGCCACGTGGCCCTTGGCCAGATCCACCACGTGGATATAATCCCGCACGCCGGTGCCGTCGGCAGTGGGATAGTCGTTGCCGAAGACGTGGAGCTTCTCCAGCTTGCCCACCGCCACCTGGGCGATATAGGGCACCAGGTTGTTGGGGATGTCGTTGGGGTCCTCGCCGATGAGTCCGCTCTCGTGGGCCCCGATGGGGTTGAAGTAGCGCAGCAGGGCCACGTTGAGGCTGGGATCGGCCGCGCAGATGTCGGAGAGGATGCGCTCCTGGAAGAGCTTGCTGGTGCCGTAGGGGTTGGTGGTGCCGCCGGTGGGGAAGTCCTCCCGGATGGGCACGGTGGCGGGGTCGCCGTAGACCGTGGCGGAGGAGGAGAAGACGAAGTTTTTCACCCCGTGGCGGCGCATGGCGGCCAGCAGGTAGAGGGTGCTGACCAGGTTGTTGGTGTAGTACTCCAGGGGCTTGGACACGCTCTCACCCACGGCCTTGAGCCCGGCGAAGTGGATCACCGCGTCAATGTCCGGGTACTTGGCAAACAGCGCCTCCACCTGACCCTCGTCGCACAGCTCCGCCTTGACAAAGGGGATCGTCTTGCCGGTGATCTTCTCCACCCGGCGCAGGGCCTCCTCGCTGGAATTGCAAAGATTGTCCGCCACAACGATGTCGTAGCCCGCCTCGATGAGTTCCACGCAGGTATGGCTGCCGATATACCCTGCGCCGCCGCTGACAAGAATGGACATAGATATTGCTCCTTTCAAAATATTGAATTGCCTGTTGTCATATTGGGCATGCCCGCCCGGCGGCGGCAAACCCAGATCGGACTTTCTGCCTTATTGTACCCGGTCTCCCGCCAAATAGCAATAGAAAGATCGTCCGTTATTTTTCATTATCTGCACTTTTTATCCGCTCGCCGCCCCCCCGCCGGCCCCGGCGGCGCTTGCGGTACTCCATGGGGCTGACGCCCTCCAGCCGCCGGAAGCTCTGGGAGAAGTAGCTCAGGGAGGAGAAGCCCAGAATCTGCGCGATCTGGGAGAGGGTGTGGTCCGTCTCGCACAGCAGGAACCGGCTCTCCTGGATGCGCCGGGAGATGAGATAGCTGATGGGCGAGGTGCCGAACTCCCGGCGGAAGGCGTGGGAGAGGTAGTACTTATTGATGTGGACCAGACCCGCCAGCTGGTCCAGATTCAAATCCTCCTTAAAGTGGTTGTCGATGTACCGGCGCACCTGATCGCACTCCCGGTTGGCCCTGGGGCCAACCGGGACGGCGGCGGAGAGGGCGAAGTCCTCCCGCCGCCGCAGCCGCAGCAGGATCGCCTCCAGCAGATTCTGGCAGACGTCCTCCCAGCCCGGCTGCCCCTCCCTGGCCTCCTGGACCATCAGGCGCAGGCAGGTGCTCACCATCTCCTGCTCCCCTAAAAGGTGCATCAGGGCGTACCCGCCGATGCCGGTCAGAGACTCCAGCCCGTCCACCCCCAGCACCACGTACTCCATGGGGCTGCCGTTCTGGCTGGTCTCGGCGTGGGGCACGCTGGTGTTGATGACCACCAGGTCGTTGATGGCCACGGGGAACCGGTCCTGCTGAACCTGAAAGGCGCCGTGGCCGCCGGTGATAAAAAAGAGCTCCGCGCAGGTGTGGGTGTGGAGGGAGGAGTTCCACTCCTCACTGTAGAAGGCGTGGGTGACGTAGAGCAGCCGCGCCGGCTTCTCCGCGCCGTCCCGCTCCTTCCCGATCACGTACTGCTGTGTGCTCAAGGCCGCCTCCCCCTCTCCGCAGACTGCAAAAAATTGAAACAATTTTCCTGCTCCCTATTATAGACCCTTTTCCCTCATTGTGCAACTTCAAAAAAATTTTTTTGTAAAACAGGGGTAAATTTCGCCCCCCCACACCGCCGCCGGCGGGGAACCCACGCAAATTTAGAAAATCTGTCTAAACAGCGCCCCCGCCGCCCCGCCATTTTGCGTCAAAACATAAATAGGCCAAATTGAGCAACATCTCTAAAATGCAGAGCAACAATGGAATTGTCAAAAAACGGCGCTGGTGTATAATTTTTGTTGTAAGGGGGAACAGGTCTCCTGTTCCCGTACAAACCGATTTTAATAGGAGGATTGGACATGAAAAAATTTCTCAGCATGCTCCTGGCGTCTGTGATGGTCCTGTCCCTGCTGGCCGGCTGCGGCGGCGGGAACAACCAGAAGGACAACCAGGGCGCCACTCCGCCCCAGCAGAACGACAACCAGACCCCCACCGATCCCGCTGAGCCCCCCGCCGAGCCCCCCGAGGACGTGACCATCCAGGTCGCCGCCCTGGCCTCCGGCTACGAGGAAGCCTATCCCGGCATGTGGCAGGAAGTCTGCGACGCCTTCACCGCCGAGACCGGCATCAAGGTCGACCTCATCGTCGACAAGAACCTGGAAGACGTCATCGGGCCCTCCATGCAGGGCGGCGACTTCCCCGACGTCATCCACCTGGCCACCGGCCGTGAGAAGGGCCTCACCGAGCAGTTCATCAAGGACCGCAACATCGCCGACATCACCGACGTGCTGTCCATGACGATCCCCGGCGAGAGTGCCAAGGTTTCCGACAAGATCGTCGGCGGCTTCACCGACACCTCTGTCACCAACCCCTACGGCGACGGCAAGACCTACCTGGCCCCCATGTTCTACTCCCCCTGCGGCCTGTTCTACAACGCTGGCCTGTTCGAGGAGAAGGGCTGGACCGTGCCCGCCACCTGGGACGAGATGTGGGAGCTGGGCGACAAGGCTGCCGCCGAGAACATCTCCCTGTTTACTTACCCCACCACCGGCTACTTTGACGCCTTCCTGTACGCTCTGATGTACTCCGTGGGCGGCGCCGACTTCTTCAACAGCGCCACCACCTACGCCGAGGGCATCTGGGATACCGCCGAGGCCCAGCAGTGCTTCGACATCATCTCCAAGCTGGCCTCCTACACCAACCCCGTTACCCCCGCTCAGGCCAACGATCAGGACTTCACCCAGAACCAGCAGCTGGTCCTGGACAACAAGGCCCTGTTCATGCCCAACGGCACCTGGATCGTGGGCGAGATGGCCGAGGCTCCCCGCGCTGACGGCTTCAAGTGGGGCATGACCGCCCTGCCCGCCGCCAAGGCCGGCGGCAACGGCGCCAGCTACTGCTGGCTGGAGCAGGCGTGGATTCCCGCCGAGGCTCCCAACCTGGACGCCGCCAAGCAGTTCGTTGCCTTCCTGTACAGTGACGCGGCCTGCGCCATCTTCGCCAAGGGCGGCGCCGTGCAGCCCGTCCCCGGCATCACCGACAACTTCGAGGGCGACAACAAGATGTTCTATTCCATCTACGACAACGGCGCTGACGCCGCCATGGGCAGCTTCGCCGCCTACAACGCGGTGGCCGGCCTGGGCACCGTCCGCGAGGTGTTCCTGGATCCCGTCAACAGCCTGGTCAACGGCTCCCTCACCCAGGAGCAGTGGATTGCCGACGTGAAGGCCGCCAGCGATCAGATGCGCGCCAACATCATGGAGTAATCATAGCTTAAATCGCACATAGTCCGTACGGCAGGCGGCGGTGAGCGTTTGCTCACCGCCGCCGCCCTATCTATTGAGAGAGAAGGGAGAGATTTCATGCGCCGCAGCAAAGACCGCAGCATATTCATCGCCCTGTGCGTGGCTCCGGCCACCATCCTGTTTTTCATCTTTATGGTCCTGCCCACCTTCAACGTGTTCCGTATGTCCCTCTTCGAGCGGGGGGCCTACTCCCCCACGGAGACCTTCGTGGGCCTAAACAACTTCAAGGTGCTCTTCCAGGACGCCAAGTTCATCTCCTCCATGCAGAACACCATTCTGCTGATCGTGACGGTGACGCTGATGACCTTCTTCTTCGCCATCCTCTTCGCCGCCATCCTCACCAGGGAGAAGATCAAGGGACAGAACTTTTTCCGCGTCATCTTCTACATCCCCAACATCCTCTCGGTGGTGGTCATCGCCGGCATCTTCTCCGCCATCTACAAGCCGGAGAACGGCATGCTCAACTCCATCCTCTCCTTCCTGTCGGGACATGAGGTTATGATCCTCTGGAAGGACCAGCAGATGGTCATCATCTCCATCATCATCGCCATGGTCTGGCAGGCCATCGGCTACTACATGGTCATGTACATGGCCTCCATGTCCGCCGTGCCCGTGGACCTCTACGAGTCCGCCGGCCTGGACGGCGCCGGGCGCGTGGCCCAGTTCTTCCAGATCACCCTGCCCCTTATCTGGACCAACATCCGCACCACCCTGACCTTCTTCATCATCTCCACCATCAATATGGCCTTCCTGTTTGTCAAGGCCATGGTGGCCAAGGGCATGGCCGACGTGGGCCTGAGCTTCATGTACAACCAGAAGGACGCGGGCCTGTACGGATACGCCATGTCCGCCGGCGTGGTGATCTTCCTGTTCTCCTTCCTGCTCTCGGCTATGGTGAACAAGGTCACCAAGCGGGACATCCTGGAAATGTAAGGAGGTAGGGATATGAACGAAAAAGTCAGACGCGGCTCTGCCGAGCCCATTTTCAAGGCCTTTGTCTACGTGGTGCTCATCACCCTGGCCATCCTCATCATCGTCCCCGTGGCCTGGGTCTTCCTGGCCTCCATCAAGCAGAACAGCGAGTTCTACGGCAACCCCTGGGCCCTGCCCGCCGGGTTCTACTGGCAGAACTTCGTGGACGCCTGGAACTCCGCCAGCATGGGCAGCTATATGATCAACTCCGTCATCGTCACCGCCCTGAGCCTGGCGCTGCTGCTGGTGGTGGCCCTGCCGGCGGCCTACTGCCTGTCCCGGTTCCACTTCACCGGCCGGAAGCTGCTGAACACCTGCTTCATGGCGGGGCTGTTCATCAACGTCAACTACATCGTGGTCCCCATCTTCCTGATGCTCAAGGACGGGGACGTGTGGCTGAAGAAGGTGCTGGGCAGCGGCTTCCTGCTCAACAACATCTTTGTCCTCGCCCTGGTCTACGCCTCCACCGCCCTGCCCTTTACCGTCTACCTCCTCTCCGGCTATTTCGCCACCCTGCCCCACGACTTTGAGGAGGCGGCCTACATCGACGGCGCGGGCTACGGCACCACCATGGTGCGGGTCATCTTCCCCATGGCCCAGCCCTCCATCATCACCATCATTCTCTTCAATTTCCTCTCCTTCTGGAACGAGTACATCATCTCCATGACCCTTATGAGCAGCGCCACCGGGCAGAAGACCCTGCCGGTGGGCCTTCTGAACCTGATGCAAGCCCAGCAGTCCTCCGCCGAGTACGGCATTCTCTACGCCGGCCTGGTACTGGTGATGCTGCCCACGCTGATCCTCTACATCTGCGTGCAGAAGAAGCTGACCCAGGGCATGACCGTGGGCGGTCTGAAGGGCTGAGTCCCCGGCGGCCGGTGCGCCCCGTTCTGCGGCGCACCGCCAGATCCGCCCCCTGTTGACGAACATTGTGTAAGAATAGGATGGATGACATGAAATTTTGGAAAGAGCATACCGCCCTGCGGGTGGTCCTGATGCTGGTGACCTTCCTTGCGGGCATTTTCCTGCTGATCTATGGCTGGAAGCAGACCGGGCAGCTGGGCGGCCTGGGACTGATGGTCGCAGGCGTGGCGCTGCTGCTGGTGACGCTGGCCCTGTACAACAAGCCCTTCGAAGACCCGAAAAAGCGTTGAAAGGGAAACATCTATGGATAATAAGCATATCGGCCGGGTGACCATCCCCACGGACGTGGACGTGGTGCCCGAAACTCTGGAGATCCTGCGCCGCTGGGGCGCGGACGCCATCCGGGACTGTGACGGCGCCGAGTACCCCGCCCAGCTGCGGGGCGTGGACGCCAAGGTCTACTCCACCTACTACACCACCCGCAAGGACAACGCCTGGGCCAAGGCCAACCCCGATGAGGTGCAGCAGTGCTACATTATGACGGGCTTTCACACGGCCTCGGTCGGCCCCCTCTCCATCCCCCTGATGCAGGGCATCAGCCGGGAGCTGATGGAGGTCAACACCCGCGACGACATCCGCCGCTGGTGGGAGGTCATGGACCGCTCCGCCGGCGCGCCCCTCTCCCCTGACGCCTGGCGCTACGACGGGGAGACCGGCTGCGTGATCATCGAGGCCCCCCAGGCCTTCCACGACTACACCGTCAGCTTCCTGGCCTACCTCATCTGGGACCCGGTGCACATGTACAACGCCGTCACCAACGATTGGAAGGACTTCGAGCACCAGATCACCTTCGACGTCCGCCAGCCCAAAACCAAGGCCTTCACCATGGAGCGGCTGCGGAAGTTCATCGCCGACCACCCCTACGTGGACGTGATCCGCTACACCACCTTCTTCCACCAGTTCACCCTGGTCTTCGACGAGCTCAAGCGGGAGAAGTACGTGGACTGGTACGGCTACTCCGCCAGCGTGTCCCCCTACATTCTGGAGCAGTTTGAAAAAGAGGTTGGCTACCGGTTCCGCCCCGAGTTCATCATCGACCAGGGCTACTACAACAACCAGTACCGGGCACCCTCCAAGGAGTTCAAGGACTTCATGGCCTTCCAGCGCCGGGAGGTGGCGAAGCTGGCCAAGGAGATGGTGGACATCACCCACGAGCTGGGCAAGGAGGCCATGATGTTCCTGGGGGACCACTTCATCGGCACCGAACCCTACATGCCGGAGTTCGCCTCTATCGGCCTGGACGCGGTGGTGGGCAGCGTTGGCAACGGCTCCACCCTGCGCCTCATCTCCGACATCCCCGGGGTGAAGTACACCGAGGGCCGCTTTTTGCCCTACTTCTTCCCAGACACCTTCCACGAGGGGGGCGACCCCGTCCGGGAGGCCAAGGAGAACTGGGTCACCGCCCGCCGGGCCATTCTGCGCAAGCCCATCGACCGCATCGGCTACGGCGGCTACCTGAAGCTGGCCTGCCAGTTCCCGGAGTTTGTGGACTACGTGGAGAGCGTGTGCAAGGAGTTCCGGCTGCTCTACGACAACATTGGCGGGGCCAAGCCCTACTGCGTGAAGACCGTGGCGGTGCTCAACAGCTGGGGCCGCGCCCGGTCCTGGGGCTGCCACATGGTCCACCACGCCCTGTACCAGAAGCAGAACTACTCCTACGCCGGGGTCATCGAGGCCCTGTCCGGCGCGCCCTTCGACGTGAAGTTCCTCAGCTTTGACGACCTCAAGGCCGATCCCCGCGCCCTGGAGGGCGTGGACGTACTGCTCAACGTGGGCGACGGCGACACGGCCCACACCGGCGGCGCGGTCTGGGAGGACCCGGAGATCGCCGCCCTGGTGAAGCGCTTCATCTGGAACGGCGGCGGCCTCATCGGCGTGGGCGAGCCCTCCGGCCACCAGTACCAGGGCCGCTACCTCCAGCTGGCGGGCGTGCTGGGCGTGGAGAAGGAGACCGGGTTTACCCTGGGGTACGACAAGTACAACTGGGAGGAGCACCCGGACCACTTCCTGCTGGCGGACTGCACCGGTCCCGTAAACTTCGGCGAGGGCAAGAAGAGCATCTACGCCCTCCCCGGCACGGAGATCCTGGTCCAGCGGGACAAGGAGGTCCAGCTGGCGGTAAACGGCTTCGGTTCCGGCCGGGCGGTGTACCTCTCCGGCCTCCCCTACTCCTTCGAGAACAGCCGCCTGCTCTATCGGGCCATCCTCTGGAGCGCCCACGGCGAGGAGGAGCTGCACCGCTGGTTCTCCACCAACTTCAACGTGGAGGTCCACGCCTTTGTCCAGAGCGGTCAGTTCTGCGTAGTGAACAACACCTACGAGCCCCAGTCCACCACCGTCTGGATGGACGGCGGCGAGCACTTCCCCTTGGATCTGGCGGCCAACGAGATCAAATGGTACGCGATCTGAGCAGATAAAAAGGGCCTCGTTTCCGCAGCTGCGGAAACGAGGCCTTTTTCTCAATCATATGGACACGCCGCCGGAGAAGTAGTATACTGATCTCAGCGAACCATATTCTCACCGTCTGGAGGAAACCGCATATGAGCCGCTGGATTCTGTCTTCTCTGCTCGCCTACTGCGCACTGTACGCCGCCGTCTGGCTCCACGAGTTCGGACACGCCCTGCTGAACGCCCGCTTCGGCTGCCGCCCCGGCTGGAGCCGCGTGCAGGTGAAGCCCTACGTCTTCTTCTCCAACCCCGGCCCGGTGGATCTGGACAAATACCGCGCCCTGGCCCCCTGGCAGCGCACCCTCGCCGCCTACGGCGGCGTGATCGCCAATCTCCTCTGGGCGGGCGCCGGCGGAGCTCTCCTGCTCCTCCTTCAGCCTGAGAACGGCTATGTGCAGCTCTTTCTCTGGATGTTCACGACCCTCCACCTGGCGGAGATTGTCAGCTACCTCGTCGTCGGGAGCATCTATCTGGTCAGCGACATGGCCATCGCCGTCCAGGAGTACCCCCGCCTCCGCCTGCCCAACATCGCCGCAGGACTCGCCGTCACCGCTGTCTACCTGTGGGCCCTTCTGCGCGTTCCCGCGGACTTCCGGGTCTTCGCCGCCGTCTGGAACCTGCTGACCGTCCTCTCCATGTGCGCCGGGCGGATCGTCTTCTCCCTGCTCCACCGCAACGCCTCCTGAACCTACTCCTCCGCCGCAGCGGGCGCCGCGCCCAGCCGGGCCAGCCCTCCGTCGCCGATGAGCCCCGCCAGCTCCTCATAGCTCAAACGCAGCTCTACCTCGCCCATGACGTAGGGCCCCAGCTCGTAGGTGGAGTAGACCACCAGCATCCCCTCCTCGTCAAAGAGGACCGCCCCCTCGCTCCAGCGGGAGATGATCTCCCCATAGTCCGGCCAGTAGCCGTCCCGATTCCGGGTGATGGCGTCCGCCTTCTCCCGCAGCAGCTCCGCCGCCCCGCACTGGAAAGCCGCCGGATCGTCGGCCAGCTGGGTGGGGTCGATAAACTGCCCGATCCGCAGATCAAAGAGGTAGCTGGAGGTATAGCGGTTGGGGTGGGCCCCGCCGGTGTAGCTGCATTGGTCCACCCGGACGCTGACCAGATCCCCCGCCATGGTCCCGGAGGCGGCCGCTCTGTCGTAGTAGGCCTCGATGGTATAGCCGTCCCGCTCCATCTGGGCCGCGTCGTCCCCCATCACGGCCCCGTAGGCCGTCAGCTCCTCCATCAGCGCGGACATCTTGGCGTGGAAGGTCTCCACATTCCGCTGCGCCGCCTCCGCCTCCTCCGGGGAGAGCTCCTCCAGGTTGGCCACGGACAGCACCAGAAGCTGGTAGCTGTAGTCCGCCAGCTTCCTGCCGCCCTCGGACAGGAAGGTCTCCTCCTCCGAGAGCGCCTCGAGCGTATAGACCGCCTCCGCCGTCTCCGCCGTCTGCACCGGCGCAGGCGCGGGGGTAAAGCCCCGGGCGGCCAGCAGGATCAGCCACGCCGCTAAAAAGATAGGAAAGGCATTGTTTTTCATAGGATACTCTCCATCTGCGGCCCCGCCGCGTACTCGCTCCCAGGCCCCGCCTGTCCCAGATCGGGATAAGCCAGCACATACAGGTCCGTACACCGGGCCTCCTGGTCGAAGACCCGCTCCGCCTCCCCGCCCAGCCGCCGGACATGGGCGGGCTTGGTGATCACCGGCAGCGCCGCCCGCTCCCGCATCTGCCCCAGCAGGGCCCGGCCCCGCTCGCTGAATCCCAGCACCCGGAGATAGGGAGGCCGCTCCCCCCGGCGCGCCTGGGGCACGCCCAGATAGGCCTGGAGCAGCAGCCGCCGCAGGCGGGCCATGGGGTAGCGCCGGGTTTTGGCCCGCTCCAGAATCTCCTCTAGGGAGGCGGCGGACTGCACAGCGGCGTAAAACCGGTGGTACAGCCCCTCCCCTCCCCCATCATAGGGGCGGAAGTCCTCCTCCCCCATCCGGCGCAGACGGGCCAGCACGGCCCGCTGGCAGTTTCCAACGCACACCGGGGCCCGCCCGGCAGCCATCTCCGCCTCCAGGATCCCGGCGGCGCACTCCGGTAGCAGCTCCCGCCACGCCGCCCCCGCCAGAATCCGCTCCCGGATGGCGGAGGCGGAGGGAAAGGCGCTCTCCTCCCCGCTGTCGTGGTCCGCCCCCACCCGCGGCAGGGCCAGGGGCTCTATGCCGCCGCCCTGGGTCCCCAGGGCCCGCAGGTACTCCACCGCCAGGGCGTTGTTGGGCCGGGAGAGGCACTCCGCCGCCGCCCCCGCCAGGGAGCGGACCGCCGCCTGCCGGGCGGCGGCAAAGGACGCGCCGCCCCGGACAAACTCCCGCAGCCGCCGGTCATACGCCGGGCTGTCCAGCCACGCCGCCGTCTCCGCCAGGGGGGCCAGCGCCCCGCACTCGCTGCCGAAGGCCAGGTGGGTCACCACCCCCGTGGCGGCGAGAATCCCCACGCCCCCCTGGGCGAAGCGCTCCGCCCCGGCGGCGGACCAGGGCGTGGGCAGCTCCAGCACCAGGTCCGCGCCGCCCCGCAGGGCGGCCGCCGCCCGGCAGTGCTTGCGCATAATGGCGAAATCCCCCCGCTGGACAAAGTTCCCGCTCATGCAGGCCGCCACGGCGGTATCCGCCCCCAGGCGGCGGCGGATCTCCGCGATCTGCCAGGCGTGGCCCCGGTGGAAGGGGTTATATTCCGCGATAATGCCCGCCACAGCCACGGCCCGGCCCCCTTTCGGCAGGTGAACGCCGGTCTCCCTATATTTTTTCTGGGTTTTGCCAAAAAAATGGTTGTCTAACCGGCGAGAATGGTCTACAATATACTTGTTATTATTGTACCCGTCTCCCTCCGGAAACGCAAGAGACAGGTTGGAAACAAAAAATAACAAAACAATGACAAAATGGATAAGGAGAATTTACCCCATGAAAATTCTGATTATCAACGCGGGCAGTTCCTCTCTGAAGTACCAGTTCATGGAGTCCGACGGCGGCGAGGTCTTCGCCAAGGGCCTGTGCGAGCGCATCGGCATCGACGGCCGCCTGACCCACAAGGTCCCCGGCCGCGAGGACGTGAAGCAGGACATCCCCATGCCCACCCACGGCGAGGCCATTCAGGCGGTCCTGGACATCATGGTGGACCCCGCCAAGGGCGTCATCTCCTCCACCGACGAGATCGCCGCTGTGGGCCACCGCGTCCTCCACGGCGGCATGGCCTTCACCGAGAGCTGCATCATTGACGACGCCTGCATCGAGGCCATCAAGAAGTGCATCCCCCTGGGGCCCCTCCACAACCCCGCCAATCTCATGGGCATCGAGGCCTGCCAGAAGATCATGCCCAAGACGCCCCAGGTGGCCGTGTTCGATACCGCCTTCCATATGACCATGCCCCCCAAGGCCTACATCTACGCCATCCCCTACGAGTACTACGAGAAGGACGACGTGCGCCGCTACGGCTTCCACGGCACCAGCCACCGCTACGTCTCCGCCCGGGCCATCGACATGCTGGGCAATCCGGCGCACAGCAAGGTCATCTGCTGCCACCTGGGCAACGGCTCCTCCCTCTCCGCCGTGGTGGACGGCAAGTGCGTGGACACCACCATGGGCCTGGGGCCCTTGGCCGGCTTCCCCATGGGCACCCGCTCCGGCGACGTGGACGCCACCATCCTGGAGTACCTCATGGGCCGCTACGGCTATGACATCAAGGAGATGCTGAACATCCTCAACAAGAAGTCCGGCGTGCTGGGCATCTCCGGCGTCAGCTCCGACTTCCGGGATCTGGACGACGCCGCCGCCAAGGGCAACGAGCGCGCCCAGCTGGCTCTGGACAAGTTCGCCTATGAGGTGCGCAAGTTCATCGGCGCTTACGCCAGCGCCATGGGCGGCGTGGACGCCGTCGTATTCACCGCCGGCGTGGGCGAGAACTCCACCGACATGCGCGAGCACATCTGCCAGGGCCTGGAGTACATGGGCGTCAAAATGGACCCCGAGAAGAACAAGGTCCGGGGCAAGGAGGCGGACGTGTCCGCCGAGGGCTCCAAGGTGAAGATTTTCATCATCCCCACCAACGAGGAGCTGATGATCGCCATGGACACCGCCGCCCTCTGCAAGTAAAAATTTCCCCTGCCGTCCCGTCCCCTGATAACCGGGGGCGGGGCGGCATATACTTACCAATAAAAAAGGAGGAATCCACCATGCTCAACAACAAGGTCGCCATCGTCACCGGCGGCACCCGCGGCATCGGGTACGCCGTCGTAAAAAAATATCTGGAGAACCGCGCCTCCGTCGTCCTCTGCGGCTCCCGCCAGGAGACAGCGGACCGCGCGGTGGCCCAGCTGAAGGCGGAGCACCCCGATTGGCCCGTGGAGGGCATCGCCCCGGACCTGACGGACTACGCCTCTATAAAGGCCGCCTTCGACGGCGTCCGGGAGCGGTACGGGCGCATTGACATCCTGGTGAACAACGCCGGCGTGTCCTCCTCCGAGCCCCTCTCGGACTACACCCCGGAGCTGTTCCGGCGGGTGATGGCCCTGAACGTGGACGCGGTCTTCTACTGCGTCCGCGCCGTCTACGACGCCATGGCCGCCCAGGGCGCCGGCTGCATCCTCAACACCAGCAGCATGGTCAGCCGCTACGGCCAGCCCAAGGGCGTGGCCTACCCCGCCAGCAAGGCCGCCATCAACGGCATGACCCTCTCCCTGGCCCGGGAGCTGGGCCCCCAGGGCATCCGGGTCAACGCCGTAGCCCCCGGCATCACCAACACGGACATGATGCAGAAAGTGCCCCAGGAGGTCATCGCCCCCCTGATCAGCCAGATTCCCCTGCGCCGCATCGGCGAACCGGAGGACCTGGCCAGCGCCTTCCTCTTCCTGGCCAGCGACGCCGCCTCCTATATCACCGGCGAGATTCTCCACGTGGCCGGCCAGGCCAGAAGCTGACCCCCACCTCCCACAGCGCCGAAAACCGGCCGGAGCCCCAGGGCTCCGGCCGGTTTTTTCATGCATATATCCCTTTTCAGGCCATCTTCTCCCGGATGTGGGACAGCCGGTCCAGGGCCTCCAGCAGGGTCTCGTCTTTCTTTGCGAAGTGGACCCGGACAATATCGTTGACGTTCTCCTTGAAGAAGGACGTGCCGGGGACGCAGGCCACCCCCACCTTCCGGGCCATCTCCTCGCAGAAGTCCACGTCCGTCTGCCCCTTCTTCAGGTAGGGCCCGATGTTGGCCAGCACGAAGTAGGCCCCCTGGGGGTCGGTGAAGGGGATGCCGATGTTCTTCAGTCCGTCGGTGAACAGCTTCTTCATGTGGGCGTAGTGGGCCCCGAACTCCTCATAGTAGCTGTCCGGCATATCCAGGCCCACCACGGCGGCCTCCATCAGGGGCGAGGGCGCACCCACGGTGTTGAAATCGTGGTACTGCTTGATCCGGTCCATGATGGGCTGGGGGGCGATGGCGTAACCCAGCCGCCAGCCGGTGACGGAGTAGGTCTTGGAGAGGCTGGAGCAGCTCACCGTCCGCTCCCACATGCCGGGGAGGGCGTTCATGTAGGTGTGCTTGTGGCCGTCGTAGATGATGTGCTCATACACCTCGTCCATGATGGCGTACACGTCGTACTTGACGCACAGATCGGCGATGAGCTTGAGCTCGTCATAGGTGAACACCTTGCCGCTGGGGTTGGAGGGGTTGCAGATCAGAATCGCCTTGGCCCCCTGCCGGAAGGCGTCCTCCAGCACGTCGGGGTCAAAGCCGAAGGCCGGGGGGACCAGGGGCACGTAGACAGGCTCGCAGTCCGCCAGGATGGCCTGGGCGTGGTAGTTCTCGAAATAGGGGGAGAAGAGGATGATCTTGTCCCCCGGATTGGTCAGGGCGAAGATGGTGTCCACCATGGCCTCGGTGGAGCCGATGGTCACCACGATCTCCGTATCCGGGTCCAGGGTGCGGCCCATGAACCGGCCGCACTTCCGGGCCAGTGCCTGGCGGAAGTTGGGGGCCCCCATGGTGATGGGGTACTGGTGGGGCCCCAGATGGCTGACCTCCGCCAGCCGGTCCATCATGGCCTGGGGGGGATCGAAGTCGGGGAAGCCCTGGGCCAGATTAATGGCCCCCACGTCAATGGCGATCCGCGTCATCCGGCGGATGACGGAGTCGGTGAAGAGTCGGTTCTTTCTGCTCATTTCCTGCATGGTAAAATCCGTCCTTTATGATGATAGCGTTTTCCCGCAAAGCCCTGCGCGCGCGGGGAGATCGGAGCCAGGCGCTCAGACCACCCCGGACAGCACGGCGTCCAGCCGCTCCACGTCGGCCACCCGGAAGACCATGTAGGCCAGGCCGTTGCGCTGTCCCAGCACGGAGTACATGTACTCAATGTCAATCTCCGCCTCTGCGATGGTCCGCAAAACGCAGTTCAGCCCGCCCGGCCTGTCGGGGACCGGAGCCTGCACCACCGGGGTCTCCCGGACGATGAAGCCCTGCTCCCTGAGCAGAGCCGCCGCCTTCAGGGGGGCGTCCACAATCAGCCGCAGCACCCCGTAGTCCGCGGTCTCCGCGATGTTGAGGGCCTGCATGTCCACGCTGTTCTGGGCCAGAAGCTCCGTCACGCTGGACAGCTGGCCGGCCCGGTTCTCCAGAAATACAGATAGCTGCACGATTGTCATGTTGCCTGCTCCTCTCAAAATTGGATGAAAGTATTCAGATTTTGCGCTTGTCGATGACCCTGACGGCCTTGCCCTCGCTGCGGGCGATGGTCTTGGGGGCCACCAGGCGCACTTTGGCGTAGATGCCCAGCATGGCCTTGAGCGCCGCCACCAGGCCCTTCTCCATCTCTGTGATGGCGCCCAGGCTGTCGGAGAAGTTCTCCGGGGTCATCTCCACCATGACCTCCAGGGTGTCGGAGTTGTTCACCCGGTCCACGATGATCTGGTAGTTGGCGGGGTAGCCCTGCTCCAGCAGCACCGTCTCGATCTGGGACGGGAAGACATTCACGCCCTTGACGATCAGCATGTCGTCGCTGCGGCCCATGGGCTTGCACATCTTCACATGGGTCCGGCCGCAGGCGCACTTCTCCCGGGTGAGCACGCAGATGTCTCTGGTGCGGTAGCGCAGCAGCGGGAAGGCCTCCTTGGTGATGGAGGAGAACACCAGCTCCCCCTTGGTCCCCTCGGGCAGCACCTCGCCGGTGTCGGGGTCGATGATCTCGGCGATGAAGTGGTCCTCGTTGATGTGCATCCCCGTCTGCGCGGAGCACTCGAAGGCCACCCCCGGCCCGCTGGTCTCGGTGAGGCCGTAGATGTCGTAGGCCTTGATGCCCAGCTTCGCCTCGATGTCCCGGCGCATCTCCTCGCTCCAGGCCTCCGCGCCGAAGATGCCGGCCTTCAGCCTGATCTGATCCCGCAGCCCCCGCTCGTGGATGCTCTCGGCCAGGTAGGCGGCGTAGGAGGGGGTGCAGCACAGGATGGTGGAGCCCAAATCCACCATAAACTGCAGTTGCCGGTCGGTGTTGCCCGAGGACATGGGCAGCGTCAGGCAGCCCACCTTGTGGCTGCCCCCGTTGAGGCCGGGCCCGCCGGTAAACAGGCCGTAGCCGTAGCTGACGTGGCACACATCCTCGCTGGTGCCGCCGGCGGCCATGACGGCCCGGGCGCAGCAGTCCTCCCACAGGTCCACATCGTGCTGGGTGTAAAAGGCCACCACCCGCCGGCCGGTGGTACCGGAGGTGGACTGGATGCGCACACAGTCCGCCAGGGGCTTCGCCAGCAGGCCGTAGGGGTAGGCCTCCCGCAGGTCGTCCTTGGTGAGGAAGGGCAGCCTGTGCAGGTCCTCCACCCCCCGAATATCCTCCGGGACCACCCCCTTCTCCTCCATCTTCCGGCGGTAGTAGGGTACGTTCTCCCACACATGCCGGACCTGCTTGACCAGGCGCTCGTTCTGCCACGCCAGGATCTGCTCCCGCGAGGCGCACTCAATTTCAGGCTGATAGTAACGCTCCATTAGATGGTCTCCTTGGCTTTTTGTATGAATCAGGCCGTCTGGACCGGATTTTCCTGTATACTCTATCACTTTTATTCGATGAAGTCAATAAGCTGTGAAAAAAAACGACAGATTTTCTGCATATTTATCTACGCCGCAGGAATTTTGCCCCCCGCCCTGAAAAAGTGCGGGGAATTTTTCCCCTGCCCCCTCCTTTCGACAAAAACCCGCCGGGGCTGCGCTCTATAATGACGGCAGGCGGACCGCTCGCAGCCATGTCCTGAGAGGGGACGAGCCCCGCAATCTGTCCACAAAGGAGACAAGCCATGGAGATGAAGTACAAGGCGGAAAACCGCCAGCTGACCATCACCCTCTCCGGCGAGCTGGACCACCACGCGGCCAGGGAGCTGATGGAGTCCATCGACCGCCTGCTCGAGCAGGTCCTGCCCGCCCGGACGCTGCTGGATCTGGGGGAGCTGTCCTTCATGGACAGCTCCGGCATCGCGGTGGTGCTGCGGGCCAAGCGGCGGATGGAGGCCCTGTCGGGGACGCTGATGGTGGTGAACATCCCCCGGCAGGCGGCCCGGGTGCTGGAGACGGCCGGGCTGAGCCGGTATGTGGATCTGATCTGAAGAAAGTCGAGGTGTGACATGAGGACAAAAAGCACGAATTACATAGCCCTGGAGTTTCTCAGCCGCAGCGCCAACGAGGCCTTCGCCCGGGGGGCGGTGGCCTGCTTTGCCGCCCAGCTGGACCCCACCCTGGAGGAGCTGGGGGACATCAAGACCGCCGTCA
>ERZ779626.322-NODE-322-length-30580-cov-31.323374_pt1 | contig 30580 bp, 33 predicted proteins | sample MGYA00514209_ERZ779626 | MGnify/ENA primary metagenome ERZ779626 (study PRJEB29562, sample SAMEA4376713) | mouse gut metagenome | isolation source: Cecum | study: EMG produced TPA metagenomics assembly of the A DSS colitis mouse model was used to assess the...
CCGATGAAGCGGCAACCATTTAAACTATCAACAACTTAATATTTGCTATACTAGTACAGCATTGCGCAAATAACAGTGAATACAGCACCTGCTATTTGCACCAGTCGTGCGTTGTTGTCAGTCAACAATGCCACCGCATTGCCTCCTCCTCCGCCTTGTCCTGTCAAAATATCAGGCACTGTTTTTCACTGTTATTTAGGCAATGCTGAACCAGGACCGCCACAGAATTGGCATATGCCGAGATAATCAGTTATAACAGGAAAAATCTTGAAAGGGAATTTCCTAACGAGAGCCAACAACAGAACAGACAGCAAAGCAAAACGAAATGGATGAAGGAAGAAATTTAATGTCAGATTTATTGTAATGACAGGCATTTTTTTGTATAATTGTAGTGTGGCAGGAGTAAACTATATCACACATTTTTCCGTAGATTTAAGAAACCGAGGCGATAAAGTGAAGGACGATACAAAACAGACACAGGAAGTCAATGTGACACGTCACATGGCAAAGCGTACGGCAAAGAACAGTGTGTTTTTAGACCTTTTCCAAGATAAAAAGAATTTGTTGGAACTGTATAAAACATTGCACCCAGAGGATACGGACGCAACAGAGGACACGCTGGATATTGTAACGATAGACAATGTTCTGACAGACAACCTCTATAACGATCTGGGTATAATGGTGGGTAACAACAGATTGCTTTTGTTATTAGAAGCACAATCGAGTTGGACGGTAAATATTTTAATCAGAATCCTGTTGTATTTAGCACAGAGTTACCATGAATATTTTGAGCGAACCAGTCAGAGCTTATATAAGAGCAAGAAAGTAACAATGCCAAAACCAGAATTATATGTGATATACACAGGCAACAAAGGCAAAAAACCCGATACAATATCTTTATCGCAGGAGTTTTTTGACGGTGCAGATATTGATATTGAGATAAAAGCCAAAGTAATATATGAGAGCAATAAGGACAACATAATCAATGAGTACATTGTTTTTTGCAAGGTTTTTAACGAGCAGATAAAAGAACATGGAATGACGAAACAGGCGGTTGCAGAAACGATCCGTATTTGCAAGGGCAGGAACATTTTAAAACAGTACCTAAGCAGCAAGGAAGTGGAGGTAGTAACGATTATGATGAGTTTATTTGATGATGAGCAGATTATGAGGACGTATGCGAAAGATATTGAAAAAGAAACGGAAAGAAAGGCAGCCAAGAAAATGATAAAAATGGGAAAACTATCACTAGAAGAAATTGGTTTATGCGTGCCAACTTTATCATTTGACGAGTTAAAAGAACTTGAAGCTGAGGTCATGCAATTAGTATAATCAGCTAAACAAGGATTTGTCGTTGAATGAGCCAATACGAAAGAACCGGCGCAAAACAAACGAATGTCGTTTTGCGCCGGTTCCTCCGTATCAACTCCTATCACTACGGACAACAGATGCTCAGATCACAGGCTCCGCCCAAAAATCTTCCCGCTCACGCTACCTGTATTTCCCTGGCGATGACGGCCCTGTCTGCAGCGCTGCTGCTCATTCCCTCCTGCTCCATCTGGATCCAGTCATCAAAATTGTCAAAAATAAAGACGTACAGTGTATTTAACGTTTTCCCCTGGACAGCAAATCCGGCTCTGCCTGCTATTTCCGTATCTGCGTAAAGCATTTCGCCGTCCTGATCAAAGCAGATCGTGTAGCAGGGCTCATAAGACCACCCAAGCAGTTCAAACATCTCCGCATCCGTCATATCAGGATCTTCTGAAAGCAGTTTTTCCCGCCGGTCGTCTGTCAGTTCTCTCTGCTTTCCCGGTGTCGTCGTGTGGACGATCACCTGATACGGCGATACCACGACATCTTCAAGCGTGATATTCCCCGCCTTCTCACTCACTTCGATCGTTTTTACATCGGTTCCGTTTACCTCAAATGGAACAGTGATGTTCCAGCTGCCATCTGTCCAGTGCGATGCGGATATTTGCTCGCTGTCAAGCATCCTGTCATCATCATAACCGAGACCGGTTACATTTAAGTTCAGTTCTCCGCTGCCCGCATGTTTCTCTGCAAGATCTATCTTCAGCATGCCTGCAAATGTATGGCTGTCGATCACCTCGCCATCAAACGTATTTTCGATCCATTCGGGCGCACTTCCGTCCACACTCCATGTCCCGTCTATATAAAAACCTGCGGCTGTCCTGCCATCTGCGGCTTTCATACTGGTATAATGTTCGGGAATGTGCGTAAAATCAGCATTTTCCGATGCAATGTTCACTGTAAGGAATATGGAATATCCATCGCAGTAGGCTTCTGATGCAGTCAGCGTGATCCCCTGATCCGATACGGTATAGTCCGATGTGTCCAAATTTCCCGCAGGGTCTTCATTTGTGAGGACAGTTTTCTTGTCCGTATAGTCTCCCGAATATCTGGCGTCATCCTCGACCTTCTCAAAAATCTTTCCGATCAGTGGGATCTTTGCTGCAAGCACCGGATTAAAATATCCCAGTCCACCGATTCCGATCACTGCAGCTGCCACTGCAGCTGCCGCACATGTTCCTGTTTTACCGAATTTCTTTATCTTATCTTTCCCCCTTCTATGTAACCGGATTTCTCTGTCACTTATTTCAGGAGCAAGAGCCTGCTTTAAGATTTGATCCAATTTTTCATCTGTCATATCCTATCGCCTCCAATTTTTCCTTTAACTGTTCCTTTGCTTTGCGCATCCGGCTTTTGACGGTTCCTTCCGGCAGTCCAAGAATCTTCGATATCTCATTTATCTGCATATCTGCTGAATAATACAGATAGATCGGTATTCTGTACTTCTCCGGCAGGGTTTTGACGACTTGCTGGATCATATCTGCCTCATTTTGTCTCAGCACAATATGTTCCGGAGAGGCATCGCTGTCATGATCAGAAAACTCATATCCCTCATCGGACATCTCGTCCATACTGTCAATCGGAACCAGCCTCATCCTGTTCGCATATTTTTTCTTCCTGTTTTTCCATAGATAAATTGAGGTGGATAAAGCGTAACTCTTTGTATTCTGCATAGAGTCCAGTCTTTTCTTTTTCTCCAGCAGTTTGAGCATCGTGTCCTGATACAGTTCGTCTCCATTTTCCGCATCTTGGGCTGTCATCCGGCAAAACCGCAGGATATCTTTTCCAAACTTCAAGACAAACCGCTCGAATTCGTCATTATTCATAGCAGCCATCCTCCTTCTTCTTTCAAGCCGCTCGATCGACTTGTCGACTTGCAAAGGCCCTTGCAAGTATATATTGTCTTGACACTGGAAAAAAGTTTTCATTTTATCAAAGAATTTAACGGGCATATTCAGAAGGCGATATTCCGCGCTCCCTTCACACTGCGTATGCCGTAAACACCTTTGCCACCGCGATCTGTGTCCGCAGCTCCTTGAGAAATGGCGCTGAGAACGGCAGTTCTTCCTGTAAAATCCTGTTCGCGATCTGATCCCGCAGCTGCTCTGCGTCTGCGTCAGCCAGATCTGACAGCGATCTGATCCCGCAATGCAAATACAGCTGCGCCCTGACAGCTTTCACACCCGGCAAACGCATCAGTTCCAGCAGAGACGATATCTCTTTTGCACTCCTGCATTCTGCATCCGGGATATCTTTTATCCCCTTTCCCTTATAGTCGTACAAATGCAGAAAACACCGGAACAATGCCGCCATATTTTCATCGGGCAGACCGGCTTCTATCAGTTCCTGATCCGATAAAGCAGCACAGGCATTCCTGGTAAGAATGCCTTTTTCCGACAAGTTTGCTGACAGCCGGTCCTTGTATTGTATCAATGGATAAAATCTCTGCACGATACAGTCCTCATTGAGAAGAATCTCTATACCCGCAATCTGATAATCAATACCGATGTGATCCTTCATCTTTTATTCGTCCCTTCTTTTTCGATCCTCACTTTTATGATCCTCTTTTTTCACGGGCAGCCAGATCTCCACGATGGACTCGTCATTGTCACCGTCAAACCGCGCGTCGTAGTGCTCTATACAGTACAGCTTTCCCTCATACAGATTCCTGACATATCCCTTTTCGTTCGAATCCAGCCACTCTGACATCGCGCTGTTTTCGCTCTCGTACCCGTCTTTCACATACACGTCAAATGATGCGTACTCGGAGGAGGGCATCTCGAAGATTTCATATGCACCGCGGCACGCTGTCGCGGCGGCATTGGCTTTTACCTCACAGCCCACGATGACCTGTTCACTTCCCGACGCACTGTCAAATATCCTGACCTCATACCCGTCCTCGGATATTTTGTCTGCGATCGGGTTTTGTGCGTTGAGTTTCATGAAACGTCCCCATATTTGTGCCGTCTTATTGCCGTCACCCGACACCCCCGCCAGGATCATTTTATGCCGCTTTATCATGTTTGGATTCATCAATATACCTCCTCTTAATCTGTTGGTAAACCGTTTAACGAGATCCGACGCAGGAGTGATGCACGGTACGATATTTCTGCTGCGATACTCCGTCGGAGACATTCCTGTGACTGATCTAAAGGTTCTGGAAAAACTCTGTGCAGAGTCAAATCCATGATCGAGCGCGATATCCAATATTTTCCGGTCTGTTTCATTCAACATCCTGCAAGCGTAAGTGATCCGTCTGTCCCGGATATAAGCGCTCATGGACTCACCGACGATCGATGTAAACAATCTGTGAAAATAGTAGGGTGAAAAAGCAAAATGTTCCGCGATCTGCTGAACCGATAACGGATCACTGAGATGTTCATCGATATATTTGATCGCCTCGTTGATTTTATAAAAATTGTTCATACGCTCACTCCTTGAGATTCGTAGCCGCTACAATAAGTAGTATATCACACCTGTCCAATTCTGCTTAACATTTCTTGCTCTGCAGGACAAGCGGAGCAGCGCTGCCGTCATGCCTGACAATTTCCCGTCTGCACAAGACGGCGCTGTCATTCAGCCTGCAGGACTTCCTCCCTCCACGCCGCGATACTTGAAAACAACGCCTCCATGTCCACTTTCGAGAAGTTCGTCGTGTCCACTTTCATCTGTCTGCCGCCGACGTAGAAGGCGTCGAATCCCCTCCGCTGTATCGAGCGCACAAAATCTTCATATGAGATTGACGGTGGTTTTACCAGACCGGGATCTTTGCTTTCCGGATAACAGTCATTCACGACATGACCCCTGTGCCGGAAGGGACTGCTCTCCCGCTCCAGAAAGCGCTGGTAGATCACCCCGTAATCGCCTGTCAGGGTGACTGTCAGCACCGCGTATGGATATTTATTCAGCAGAGATCTGAATCCGTGCTCGGACGCGTACTCAAAATTATTCTCCAGGATAAAAGGCTGTCCTGCCCGCATGAGCTGATCCGCGGCATAATACAGGATCTCCGTGCTCGCGACTCCTAGATTCACCTTTCCCTCCCTCGACTGAAAGCCCACATAGTCAAAGAGCAGTTCTTTCACACGGTCCTTTGAGAGGGCGGGCAGCTTCAATCTGTCTGATAAAAGCTCTGCCATAGTGCTTTTTCCTGCTGCCGGAGAGCCTGTCACCAAGATACAATACATCTGTTCACGCCCCTTTCCCGTCGACTGTCTCCACAGTGACGCCAAGTTCTCCCGCCTGTACCAGAAAATCCTCGGACACGCCGCTGTCCGTGATCAGCAGATCATAGTCCGTGATCGGACAGACGGCGTGGACAGAATGTTTTCCTATTTTTTTAGACGGATATAGCCCGATGTTCATCGAGCTGTTTTTCATGACTGCCCTGCCAAACGCCACGCCTGCGGGATCGTGAATAGAGGCGCCGAAATCCAACGCTAATGCCGTGTGGGACAGAAACGCCTTGTTGATCCGGATATTGTTCACCATCTGGATCGTATAATAATCATGACAGTGTCCGCGGTGGGACATCGCTCCGCCAAGCAGAATGACGGAAACGTTCATTTTCTTCCGCAGCACCTCCGCGACGGTGACAGAGTTCGTCAGCACAGTGACCGACACGTCCTCCGGCAGATTTTCAGCCATATAATAGCCGACCAGCGACGTGGTGATATAGATGACGTCCTTGTCCTCGATGTACTCCGCCGCTCTCCTGGCGACCGCCAGATAGTCGGTCTGCACTTCCTCGATATCGACCGGATTGTACGTCAGATCGGGGTAGATCTCCTTGGGTTGGACTGCGATCGCGCCCCCGTGCGTCCGCTGCAGCAAGCCCCTGCTCTCCAGTACCCTCAAGTCCCGCCGCGCACAGTCCGCAGAAATCTGGTAGCGTTCCTGGATCTCTGAAACCAGGATCCGCCCGGTCTGATTTAGTTTTTTTATGATATCCTTTTGGCGTTCTTCCATAAACATGATCGATCCCTCCGTTTGCGTGTTTATAATCGTTTTATCTTAATTATAATTTATTATACTTGTTTAAGCCGGATTGCGCAAGCGGGGAAATGCGATCAATTTACTTGGCAGGACAAAAATGCGTTTTTTCCTGATCTCATCGAAAAATCTCACACTGCCTGCTAATGTCCATACAGTACACATCCGCTTCGCCTGGGCAGGAAAAGTCATGCATTTATTTCCCGATTGGCGTATCTCCACGTCAAGCGCCATTTACATACAGTATGTGACCACCCTGCAAACAGGGTGACTACGTTAGGAACTGTTCAAAAATTACTTGTGACAAGCAATTGTAGATTCATTAGAACTGTGGTAAATATTATTTCCCCAAAACATTGGCAATCGGTTTAAGTCTGCCGATTGCCAATTATAATACACAATATTTTATTCACTCAGAGAATATGGAAATTTTTGTATTTTCGTCGAAAAGTCTAATAGCCATCTGGTTTTCCGTTTCATAATATCAACCATCCTTTCCACTCTTTATTTCTCCATTTATTCCGTGTTTATAACCACTATGAAAGGCACTAACGAATATTTTCCGCTAATGCCTTTCAACTGGTTATAACTCTTATTCAATTTTTAAATCAATTTATCCCATTTGTGCATAATCAAATGTAGATATACTGTTAATTTCTTCCATAATCTGCATTTTCGTATTTCTTATGTCAATATCATCTTGCATATCAAGAAAATACCTATCTGATACCCCGAAAAATTTCCCAAGTCTTATTGATGTATCTGCCGTTATTTTCCGTCTATCATGTAAAATATCCTGAATCCTTGATACTGGAACATGAATTTCCTGTGCTAATTTATATGCCGACAATCCAAACGGTATCATAAATTCTTCAGACAGTATCTCACTCATTTTAGGAATTTCAATATAATTTTCCATAACTGTCTCCGCTCTAATGATAATCCACTATTTCTACTTCATAAAAATTATTTCCATCGAATTTAAAACATATATCGGGTACATTATAAGTATTACAACTTGGGAATGGCAGAGAATGTGTTGGAGGATTATAATTATTTTCCCAACTCTTGTAATTCCTCTATACTTTCAAGGAAATGGCAATCCACCAGAGGAAGGATTGCCTCCAGCCAGTCTTTTATATACATCTAACGTATCGGATAGCTAATGTCGTCGCCCCAGCTTACTACAAGGTCAAAATAATCGTCAACTTCTAACAATCCGTACGACCATAGGAAAGCCCTATCCTTTTCACTTAGTTCGCTAAGTTCTTTCCAACAAACATTCTTAATTGATTGTTCTTGTCCTGCCGGGATTTCTGGGTCAATTCCTACAATTGCATCCTGTTCGCCTGACACATCCACCAAAAATACATATTCGATGCTTCCATTTTTGCAATGTATTGTGTTCAGCGGTCTGTTGATCACACCATCCAATCCACATTCTTCTTTCAATTCTCGTATGGCGGCTTCTTCCGGCGTTTCCCCCGTTTCAATCCCTCCGCCTGGAAGTTCCCAGATAAATCTGTTGAAACGATTCGTCTGCACCATTAAAATCTTCTTATTTCGCACAACTAAAGCCATACTTCTATTACGCATCTTCTACCTCCGGAGTACTAGATTGTTGAATTGTTCAATGTAGTTATTTTATTACAACCGCACACACAATTCAATCTAATTTTGCTTAATTTCCCTTTGTCTTATTGTCTTGGAACAATGTTTTATCTGCCATTTGGAAATTGACAGATAAAGCGCAAACCAAATGATACAATGTGCCATAAGGATGAATATATCCTTTGTGATCATTGGTTTGTCGCTGTCAGCCAAACTCATAATCCCTTCAAAGGAAGCACTGGACGGTACGAAATAGCATAATACCGAGATCAAACCGCTTGCCCCCAGCAAATAGGATACCAAGGGCACAGCTATAAATATGATCATAAAAATCTTAATATAAACGACACCTACCATAAGATTGTCCGCAAATCTGCCGATAAACAACCCGATCAGCGCGGCTATGAACGCAGAGAGAATGATCAGCACCAGCATAAGAAGTCCGTTCCAAACCGGCAGGCGGAAATAGCAGCAGGCGGTCAAAACAGCAGACAGACATCCGCCTATAAAGCCCACATAAATTTTTTGCATCACATATCCGCTCTGGGTCATCGGCAATATCTGATTGACCAGATCAACACCATTTTCTTTCTCGGATATCATGTTCATGGCATTGAACGTACATCCCATAAACATAGCAACAATCAACGTCATGGCAATAAATATATTTTGAAATCCTGCCATCATATCAGGACGCTCTAAAACAGTGACGTTTCTCTGCTCTGTACGTTCTCTCCCCATATACAATGCCGGAAGCGTATCAGCCGTTTGGCGGAATATATCCAGCTCATCACCGGATATCATTGTCTGAATGCTGTTGCCATCAGCTTTCACTCCAATCATATATGTAGAAGGTTCATTGACTGCACTGATCAATGCCTCCTGCGATTCGTATATGGCCACAGACCCATAGCTCTCTAACCATGAAACCGTCTGAGCGGACAGATCATGCTCTAATACGCCAAAGTGGAATTCCGACACGGGAGAAAGATCAATCCCACCGATAAAATTTAAAGCGCAGGCAACGATGATTGGCAGAAGAAAAGACATAATGCAAAATTTGTCTTTCCATACGCTTTTAAGCTGATATATAAGACCTCTCATGATCAGCCCTCCTTTCCCATTTCTTTGTGAAATGCTATTTGAACGATCTGGAACAGAATAGCAATTCCACAGGCGGAAGACAGGTAATAAACAGGATTGGTGACAGGCGTACCGAAGCAGGCATTTTTAAGCCCCATATAAACATGATAGAACGGGTGCCAGTCAATCCATGCCATTTTCACAGAAGTATTTGCCGACAAAAATACAGGCGCTGCTGCAAAAACAGCAATTGCCAGATAGGCAAGGCTGAACTGTCTGAAATCCTTTAGCAGCATAGTACATCCAAATCCCGTAAGTGTCATCATCAGCGACAAAATTGCGGTCTGCAGCAGTACGTCAGGTAAAATGTCGACTGCATCGAGAAATCCTATATTTAATACAGTCATGAATGCCGCAAAGATCAAATCAGATAACAGAAAAACCATTATTTTTGATACGATAAATAAGTGTTTATTGAATGGCAGAACTGCATGGACACGGATAACGCCCATTTGTTTTTCTTTGAATAATAATGAGGCAATCCCCAAAAAACCGACGGCAATGATTTCTATAAACAATAATTCACAGGTCATCTCTTTTCGTTGTTTTAGTTCCGGCGTATTTGTACCTACTGTCCGGGCAGTGTACTGATTGTCCTGGTGAAGAAGCGACAATGCATAGTCAACCCTGTGGTTATCAGCTTTTTCACTACCAAAATAAAAAACAATATCCGGCGTACCAGAACTGGCATCTATTCCGACACCATTCGCATCTGCAGAAAGAGCCGCATTTAATTCTTCTAACGATGTTACCGGATCAATCAGTTCGGATATTCCCTGCTGTGTTCCCTGCGGATCAAACAGATATACATTGTAGAGTTCAGCATTCATAAAATTGACATAGCCAAAGTTAATAAACAACGTATAGATGATCAGTGAACCAAAAGCGACAAGGATAAATTTTCCATATAATATCATTTGACAGTCTTTCTTGAATAGAGAACAAAAATGATTGCTGCTTCCCTCATTATGATTCCACATCAGGACAGCCTCCTTCCTGTATATTGGATAAACATATCCTCTAAAGTTGGTTCTTCTGAATGGATACTGATAATTTCATCATGCTGGAAAGGAACCCCTTTTTCTAATTCCTGCATTTCTATTGTTTTTTCCTCACGCCTGCCCTGATACAGATAATCGATCCGTACATGGTGATTGCTGTTTTGTTCTTTTAATCTTTTCGGTGTATCCAGTGCAACAATATTTCCGTTTGTGATAAAAGCTACCCTGTCGCATAATAAATCCGCATCCAGCATATTATGCGTGGTTAAAAATACTGTTGTACCCTTCTTGCGTTCTTCTTCTATGATCTTGCGGAACAGAACGGCACCGGAAGGGTCAAGCCCACTGGTTGGCTCGTCCAAAAATAATAGTTTAGGACTGCTGATCAGCGCCCTTGCCATGCTGACTCGCTGCCGCATACCTTTTGAGTATGACGAAACAGGCTTTTTCATAAAATCAGCCTTAAATTCTAACTTTTCTAATATCTCCCCAATATCCCTGAGCTGCTTTGCAGGATAAAAAGAGGAAAAGTATTTAAGATTGTCAACTGCGCTCAAATTTGTATACAGATAGGGAAATTCAAACAAAACACCTATCTTTCTAAAAAAATCCTGTGAATGTGCCGTAGAGATATCCTGTCCGAACAATGATGCATAACCGCCATGACCTTTCAAGATTCCAGTGAGGATTTTTTGCGTCGTTGATTTTCCGGAACCGTTCGGCCCCAGAAAGCCGAAAATTTCTCCATCCCCTACCGTAAAATTTAAGCCATGTAATGCCTGCTTATCCTTTCCGTATGAAAAAGTCAGGTTTTTGACTTCGATCATTCGTCATCACCCCACTTTCCCTGTCTGCTGTCTTTCTGTTCCTGGCGGTATTTATTCCACCATTTCACAAATTTTATCTTGAGAGGGATAGAAATTACCAACACTGCTGCAATTATCAGCCACCAGTACCACCAGACTCCTAAAAACATATGCGATTCCTCCTCGTCAGTTGTTATGATTTTACCTGCTCCGACCGCATGTCGCAGCGAGACTGCGTTTCTTATGCAAAAAATCATTTTATAGGATTTTTTACATTGCGGTTGTTTGCATATAACATAAAAAAATGAGGTGAAATCAAAGTGTGGTCTCTGTGAAATTGCGGTGAAAACAGGAAGACGGCTTTCCTTTTATTTCTAAAAGAATTCATTTTATGATAGGAACAGAGAAGAAAAAACGGACACCATCTGACAAATTTTCTGCTCCGTATTCCAGATGTTGCATGGACAATATTTGTGCAACAATAGCAAGCCCTAATCCTGAACCGCTATATTTTGCATTTTTATCACGGCAATATCTTGAAATGTTCTGGAAAAGTCTGTAAAATCAATGATTTTATGGTTTGATAAGGCGCTTACTACACCACTACTACACCATTTTCGAAAGAGCCTTGATGTGAATAAGCAGAATTACAAATTTAGATTTTTGGTATTAGGATGAACACTAGAGAAAAGAAATAATATCTGTTTTTGAAAATACGATAAAAATTGATTGTATTTTAACAGATGGTTTGCTGAAATGTGATTAGAAAAGCTGTGAAGTAGCGGTGGGGTTGACATCTAAAACTTGATACTTTTTCAAACGAAGATATTAGAGATTGGTAGTCAGTGAAAATACCTGTTATTTTACAGAAAAAGTGTTAGAAAGATTGGAAAACAATAGAAAAGTCAGCCATAAAAAGGGAATGTCAAGTGTTGTGGGCATTCCCTTTTAGTTTGCTCAGAAGAGGTGATCTTTAACAGGAGAACGTCCTGAGTGTGTATGGAAAACGGCGAGGCACATAGCTGAACAGCAAGGATGTTTACCGTAAGAAAGAATCTTTCGAATATAAGGAGTAGCTTGTGGGCTGTCTAATGATAGTGTCAAGTTTTTTTCGCAAATTTAATTTCTGCCATTTGGTATCCGGTAGTCAGCCGGCTATGATATCAGACAGCAGTTCCTCCTCTGGTTTGGAGAGGTGATCCATGTTCATGTAACGGCGGGTGCCCCATTGGGTCCCGGCTACATAGCGCAGTCTGGCACATACCAGCATCAAAGCACTCTGACCGTCCGGAAACGCACCGATCGCCTTTGTCCGGCGTTTGATCTCGCGGTTTAACCGTTCTATGGTATTGTTGGTCCTGATCCTCGTCCAGTGCTGGGTAGGAAAGTCCATATAGGTCAGCGTCTCCTCGATCCCTTCCTGCACCTTTTTGGCCGCACTGCTCAGTTTCATCTCCTTGAGCTTGTCTGATACGCTGCGGGCTTTCTCACGGGCGGCTTCCTTACTCTCCTGGGCATGGATGGCTTTCAGCATCATTGCTACTGTCTTCATTTTATTGCGGGGCGTAACAGAGAAGATGTTCCGGTAAAAATGAACGGTGCATCTCTGGTAACGGGCATCCGGGAACACCTCAGGAATGGTCTCCAACATACCCAGGTTCTTGTCTCCGATGATCAGTCTGACTCCCGAAAGCCCCCGCTCCTTAAGCCATACAAAGAATGAACGCCAGCTTTCTTTATCTTCTTTCATTCCTTCTGCTGCGCCGATGATCTCACGGAACCCGTCACTATTTACGCCAATAGCCACAAGGATGGAGACATTCCGGATCTCACCACCCCAACTGCGTTTGAGATAGACACCGTCTACATAGACATAGGGATAGTCACCGGACAGTGGCCGGCTGCGCCATTGTTCGATATGTTCATAAGCTTTCTTGTTGAGATTGCTTATCGTCCCGGGAGATACTTTGGTCCCCCAGAGTGCTTCCGTGATATCTTCCACCCGGCGTACGGAGACGCCGGCAAGATACATCTCGATCAGGGCTTCTTCCACGGTGGATTCCCTGCGGCGGTAACGTTCGATGATGGCAGTTTCAAAGGGGACGCCTTTTAACTTGGGAACATTAAGTTCCACTTCCCCGGCAGTCGTCTGAAAATTCCTCTTATAATGCCCGGAACGGTAACCCTGACGGCCACTGGAACGTTCGTACTTCTGGGCGTTGACCAGTTCATCCGCTTCTTTGTCGAGCAGGGCATTGAGGGTTTCTTCCACGCTGGAGCGGACAAGGTCTTTCAGATCGTGCTTTATTAAGTCCTCGTTTAGTTGTATAATGTTATCAGACATGGTTCTATACCTCCTTTAGTAGGTTTTGTTGTGGTGACTTAATTCTACCAAACGGCTATAGACCATGTCTATTTTTTATGAAATTAATTTGCGAAACTTATTATACGTCATCTGTCTAATTGAGAAAATTATAATCTACGGGGTAAGGTTTGAGGTTGAATCCAAATTTGGACTGACAACGGATTTGATGAAATGAAATAAATGAAGGGAAAATAAGATTGAAAGAGTCATTTAATTGTGTTAAAATAATGATGGGAATTTTTAGCTTCCATCATATTTTCACACCGAAAGGGAATACTTATAAGTATTGATGTAAATAGGAGTGAATTTATGAATAACACTGCTTATTTTTTCTGTGATGTAGATAATTTTGAACAATTGCAGGACAAAACATGGAACGCGCAACAGAGGAATTATAAGCGTCAAAAATATAAAGTAATAGATACTGCTATTCTAAAAGATGAGCAATTTGATAGATTTAAAAAAAACATTTGTCAACCAGTGGATTTCCTTCAAAATGTTACTTCAAAATTGTGCTTTTCAGAAGAAAGTGAATACATTTGTTTAGCAGTAACAAACGAGCATAGTGATGCTATAATTTTGGTTTGTTCATTTCAGTACTCTTATCCGAAATTCGTAGCAGTTGTAAGGAGAAACAGTTGTGGAGAAAAAATATATTGATATTTTTGCAGGATGTGGGGGACTCTCTTTGGGTTTGCATAATGCAGGCTGGAGAGGAGCGTTTGCTGTTGAAAAAAATGAAGATGCCTTTGCAACACTTAAGTATAATTTAATTGATCAGTTAAGACATTTTGAATGGGTTGATTGGATCGAAACAGAAAATCATGATATAAATGAGCTTTTGAAGAAGCACAGGGAAGAATTAGAAGGGTTAAGAGGGAAAATACCATTAGTAGTTGGAGGTCCTCCGTGTCAAGGATTTTCTATGGCGGGACAAAGAAATGCTAAGGATAAAAGAAATCAGTTAGTAAATTCATATGTGAGATTTGTAGAATTGGTAAGACCGGAATATATTTTTTTTGAGAATGTTCATGGCTTTACCATTGCTTTTAAAGATGAGAGAAATAATAATAAAAAAGGAATTCCTGCGTCAGTGTATATAATAAAAAAGTTGAAAAAGTTGGGATATGATTTGAAAGATGAGATTATCGACTTTTCAGAATATGGAGTGCCACAAAAAAGAAGAAGATTTATTTTGGTGGGATGTTTAAATGGAAAGGCTAAAGAATTTTTTACAATATTAAAAAATAATAGAGATGATTTTTTAGAAAAAAAAGGTCTTAAAGTCAATATTCCGATTTCAGAGGCGATAGGGGACTTGTTAAAGGCAAATGGAGAAGTTGATTGTCCAGATTGCTTGAATTTTAAATCTGGATTATATGGTGAACCGATTAGCCAGTATGAACGCTTTATAAGATTTGGAGTTAATGAGCAAAAGATACCAGATAGCCATAGGTTTGCCAATCACCGTGAGAACACAGTAATCTTATTTGAGAGAATGTTAAGAGAATGTGATAGAGGAAGAAGGCTATCTGGGAAAAAAGATAATATTGCTGAACTTAAAAAAAGAGGAGTGACGGTTTTGGATGCACAGCAAGTATGCAATACTATAACAAGCCATCCAGATGATTACATACATTATTTAGAACCTAGAATTATGACAGTCAGAGAGTGCGCAAGAATACAGAGTTTTCCAGACTGGTTTGAATTTAAAGGAAAGTATACGACAGGGGGACAGGCTAGAAAACTTGAAGTACCTAGGTATTCACAGGTAGGAAATGCAATCCCACCTTTATTTGCAGAACAGGTGGGAAAGGCATTGATTGAACTGATTAACAGGAGAGAGAATGGATTGGAATTTCAAAGTTAGTACAGGGTTAAAGAATATTATTGGCCGGGAGTTGATTACCAATGAATTTATTGCTATATTTGAGTTGGTAAAAAATTCTTATGATGCTGGTGCTAAAAATGTTGTTATAGAATTTAAAAATATATATTCGGAAAATAGCAAAATAATTATCTCGGATGATGGGCATGGCATGAATGGCCAGGATATTCAAGACAAATGGCTTTTTGTAGCGTACTCGGAAAAAATAGAGGGCAAACGGGCGGGAACATATAGAGATAATTTTGCAGAACGAGTATATGCCGGAGCAAAAGGAGTAGGACGTTTTTCATGTGATCGGTTAGGAAAAAATCTGAAACTGTTTTCAAAAAAAAACGGAGATGCTGAGATAAATTATATAGAAGTAGATTGGTCTGATTTTGAAATTGATTCTAAAGAAGAATTTATAAATGTGCCTGTTAGACATGGAATTTGTTTAGAATTGCCTAGTGGTTTTGAATGTGGAACTACAATCGAAATTTTTGAATTAAGAAGTGAATGGAATAGGAATACTCTGTTAGAATTGAAAAAGTCTCTATCTAAAATGGTGAATCCTGATGCAGAATTAAGTAAAGACGATCAGTTTAACATATACATTAAGTGTGATGAAGAAATAGATAGTGATCAGATAGAGAGAAAAAAAATAGATGAATTAGAAAACAAAATAGCTGCCAGCGGACAAAATATTGTTAATGGAATAGTTGTAAATTACGTTTTTGAGACTCTAAATATTAAGACTACTCAGATTAAGGTAGAGATTTCAGAAAATGGGGAAATGATCACTTCATCAATGTATGATAGAGGAACATTTTTGTTTGAATTAAAGCAAAAAAATCCATTTTCCACTTTACAGAATATAAAAATAAGACTATTTCAGCTGAATCGAGCAGCAAAAATTAACTTTAGAAAGATAATGGGAATGAAACAAGGGCAATATGGCACCATTTTTATTTATAAAAATGGTTTTAGAATCATGCCTTATGGAGAACCAGGAGATGATGTGTTTGGAATAGATAAGAGAAAAGCTCAAGGGTATAATAGAAACCTTGGTACGCGTGATTTAATGGGTCGCATTGAAATATATGGAAGTAGTGACTATTTACGAGAGACAACAAGTCGTGATGGCGGATTTATAAAGACATCTACATATTTTGAGTTGGTTGATTTTTTTATTCAATATGCATTACGCCCATTAGAAAAGTATGTAGTAGGACTGATTAATTGGGGAGATCCAGATCAAGAAAGTGGTAGGTCTATTGAACCGGAAGAAATAAGGAGTGATATATTAAACTATATAACGGAGTATGAAAAATCGAAATTGTTAATTTCTGTAAATTGTAATCCAGAATTGTTTGAGATAGTTGATGAAAAAAGAGAAAATGATCAACCAAAGGAAATTAGCCAATTAAAACGAATGGCTGAGGAATTGAAAAGTGATGATTTGCAGAAATTAGCTCAAAAAATAGAGAAATATGATCGAAAAATCAAAAAAGAAAAGGCAGATGTTATAAGGAAGGCAGAAGAAGTTTCAGAAAAGTTGACACAAACAGAGAGGGAGTTAGAAACGACACATCGGCAAGCATTGTTTTTACGAAATTTGGCAAACCCCAAATATGAAAATGCAGTAGAATCACTCCATATGATAAATACGTATGCAAAAAGCATAAAAACTAATCTAGATAAAGTGATAAAGGAAATGCGTCGTTGGGAAGGAACTCCGGAATATATTAAAATTAGCAAGAGATTGTTTGAAATTATGAAAGCAACGCAGAAGATTAGTAGCACATATAACATTGTATGCCATGCGGACTATGATATTAAAAAGGGAAAGATAGAGGATAATATTGTAGATTTCTTGTGTGAATACATAGAGGATGCACTCTTTCCGAGAACAGGAGAAATTTTAAACATTGAAATTAGAAGTGATGGCCAAACGCATATATTACAGTTTAATCCAATGGAATTTGGTATATTAATAGAAAATATTGTATATAACTCTTTGAAAGCTAGGGCTCATAATATTGTTATTAATGTTATGGGGACTGATAAAGAAACTATTATTAGTTTTATAGATGATGGTGTTGGATTAAATTCCAATATTACTCAATCAGAGAAAATTTTTGAACTGGGTTACACAACAACAAATGGTTCGGGAGTGGGGTTAGCTCATGTAAAAAAAATTATTGAAGATATGGGTGGAACTGTTGCGATTGATACAAATGTAAAATCAGGATTCAAAATTGATATGAGGGTACGACAATGAGTATGAAATTTAACATTCTATGGTTTGAGGATAATGAGGAGTGGTATGAAACAAATAAAGAAAATATTGAGGAATATCTAACGGGTAAAAATTTTGTTGTTGATTTTAAACGTTATGATAGTACAGATAAAATTAATGAAGTGACGGCAATTTGTGAATATGATTTAATTCTCGTTGATTTAAAATTAGATCATAATACCAAAGGTACTAATGCTATACAAAGTATACGTGATAAAAATATTCTGTCAGACGCGTTGTTTTATTCTTCGGACGGTGTAGATAAAATAAGAAATGAAATGGGAATGGGGATATTTGAAGGCGTGTATTTTTCATCAAGAGATGATATACTATTTGAAAATAAGGTGGAACAATTGATTGATAAGGCTGTTAGGAGGATGGAAGATATAGTTTCTACAAGAGGAATTTTAGTAGACAGTTTGAGTGAATTTGATGAAAAATTACGCTTTGTAATTATGAAATTTTGTTCTTCTTATTCTGGCACGGAAAAAGGGAAGGAAATAGATAAATATGCATATGATTTAATAGTTAAGCAAATAGATGACAATAAAAAGAAATGTGATTCTTTTCGGGAAGCTAATTTCTTGACAAATGCTTTAACAAATAGTTATTTAGTAGATTCTGCAAAATTGGCTCGAATTGTTCAACACATTTTTAATATGCATTATCCCGAACAAAAGTATCGTAAAGATTTTTATGATACATATCTTAAAAAAATTATAACAGAAAGAAATAATTTGGCTCATGCAAAAAAGGAAACAGAGGGTAATGGTTTATTCTTTTTTGAGAAGAATGGAAAAAGAATTGTGTATGATTCAGCAAAATGTTCAGAAATTCGTTCAAACATAAATTGTTTTGATGAAGAAATAGATAAAATGATTGAGCTGATAATATAGCAAAAATTTTAGGAGTATATGGAATAATCAAAATTTCGTTGTTTGAAAACGTGCCATAACTGTTACAAAAGGTGGGGTGCTTTCTTATACCCTATTGACTTTCTGTATTGTGTCTGCTAATATGAAAGCATGTACTTGCATGAAGGAGGAAGTAATCTTGGATGAAACAAGCCAGAAAATAATTGACGCAGCAATGACATTAGTCCGGAACAAAGGATATGTCGCAACAACTACGAAAGAGATTGCAAGGATAGCAGGTGTAAACGAATGTACTCTGTTCCGCAAATTTGAAAGTAAAAAGGATATTGTTTTGCAAGGAGCCAACCAAGCAGGATGGCGGGCAAATGTCACACCGGAGATTTTTGAAAATGTAACATGGGATTTGCGGAAAGATTTGGAAATGTTCATGAGGGCATATATTGACAGGATGACACCGGATTTCGTCAATCTGTCAATCGGTCTGAGAGCGCCACAGCTCTATGAGGAAACCAAACAGCTCATTATGAAAGTTCCACAGGCTTTTTTGATGACATTTACCGATTACCTGAATAAGATGTGTGAGATGGGAAAAATACCGGAGAAAGACTTTAAGACGCTGGCATTGACAGTATTTTCGGCAACATTTGGCTACACATTTCTGAATGCATCGTTTGGAAAAGAGCTTACAGATGTTGAAAAAGATGAGTACATTAAAGAAAGTGTGCAGATGTTTATAGAAGGAATCAATCAGTAAGGTTTGGCGCTGTCAGGTGGCAGTGCCTAAAAAATATATGTTATGCGTGCAAGCACACGCATTAAGAAATGGAGGAAGTTATGAAACAGATTACAGGTGCAGATTTATTTGTGAAAGCACTAAAAGAAGAAGCAGTTGGCACATTGTTCGCTTATCCGGGGGGACAGGCGATAGATCTGTTTAATGCGCTGTATGGAGAAAGAGAAATAGATGTGATCCTGCCACGTCATGAGCAGGGCTTGATCCATGCGGCAGATGGTTATGCACGTTCTACGGGTAAAGTTGGTGTCTGTCTTGTGACAAGCGGACCAGGAGCTACGAACCTTGTTACGGGTATTGCTACTGCGAATTATGACAGCGTGCCGTTAGTATGCTTTACAGGACAGGTGCCGACACACCTTATTGGGAATGATACCTTTCAGGAAGTGGACTTTGTGGGGATCACAAGAAGTATCTGTAAATATGCTGTGATGGTACGAAAAAGGGAAGATTTGGCAGAAACGATCAAAAAGGCATTTTATATTGCAAAGACAGGAAAACCGGGGGTAGTTGTTGTTGATCTGCCAAAGGATATTCAGAGGGCTTATGGCAGTGATTTTTACCCAAAGGAAATTACGGTCAGGGGTTATAAACCGAATACTTCTGCACACATGGGACAGTTAAATAAGGCGCTGGACATCTTAAACCATGCGGTGAAGCCTGTTTTTCTGATAGGCGGCGGAGTGAATATTGCTCATGCAAATAAAGAGATGACACAGCTTGCAGAGCTGACAGGTGTGCCTGTTATTACGACTATCATGGGAAAAGGGGCAATTCCTACAACTAACAGGCTATATGTTGGCAATATAGGTATTCATGGGAGCTATGCTGCCAATTCAGCGATCAGTAACTGTGATGTCCTTTTTTCAATAGGAACACGGTTCAATGACCGCATTACGGGGAAAATAGAAGAATTTGCGGTAAATGCAAAGATTATCCATATTGATGTGGATGCGGCATCTATTTCCCGGAATATTGATGTAGATATTCCTATTGTTGCTGATGCAAAAAAGGCGATATGCGCTTTGCTTGAAAAGGCAAAGCCGCTCCATATCTCAGAGTGGACAGATGAAATCAGCCGTTGGAAAAAGGAATATCCGATTGATATGGGGAAAGTCGGTTTGACACCGCAGATGATTATTCAATCCATAAATGAATTGTTCAAAGATGCTATTGTTACTACGGATGTAGGCCAGAATCAATTATGGACAACACAATTTCTTGATATTGATGAGAATAAGCAAATGCTGACATCGGGTGGCTTGGGAACAATGGGGTATGGTTTTCCTGCTGCAATCGGAGCGAAACTTGGCAATCCCCATAAGGATGTTATTGTCATATCCGGCGATGGCGGTATGCAGATGAATATTCAGGAAATGGCGACTGCGGTTGTTTATGAACTGCCAATTATCATCTGCATACTGAATAACGGATATTTAGGGAATGTGCGGCAGTGGCAGGAAATGTTTTATGACAGGAGATATTCGAGTACCTGTATGCGTTATCGGAGAAGCTGTGAAATAGGCTGCAACAAACCTGATCATTGCTGCCCGGAATATACACCAGATTTCATTGCACTGGCAGAAAGTTATGGTGCAAAAGGAATCCGTGTCACAAAGGCAGAGGATATAAAATCAGCTTTGAACAGTGCGAAACAGAATACAAAAACACCTACGGTTATTGAATTTATCATAGACAGGGAAATCAATGTCATGCCGATTGTTCCGCCGGGGAACTCCCTTAATGACATGATTTTGGAAAGTGAGGAAGGCAGAGAATGAAAAAAAGATGGATTTGTTTATTTGTTGAAAATGAAATAGGTGTACTAGCCCGTATTTCGGGGTTATTTTCCGGAAAGTCTTATAATCTGGACAGCTTGACAGTCGGAGTTACTGAGGACAGTACCATATCACGAATGACGATTAGTTTAACAAGTGATGACAGGACTTTTGAGCAGATAAAAAAGCAGCTCGGTAGAAGTGTTGAGGTAATCAAAGTGGTAGATTATACAGATACACCTATCCACATGAAAGAAATTTTATTTGTTAAGGTAAATCATTGTACCGATGCAGACATAACGGAACTGTTTCGGATTTCAAAAGTATTCGGAGTTGCAATTATTGACTATGATGGCACTACTGTCCTTTTGGAATGTACACAGACAGAAAACAGAAATGATGATTTAATAGCATTGCTGAAAAGAAAGTTTGCAAACAGGATTGAGATTGTAAGGGGTGGAAGTGTTGCAGTTGAAGCTGTTAGTATCTCGGAAAGATGACAGAAAGCTCTGGTCATATTGAAACAATTTATTGGCACCGTTTTATGAAAACTCAATTTTTACAAAAGATTCAGATTGCAATGCAATTCATATTTTATATAGGATTGCATTGCATTTTTCTGGAAATATCATATCAGATATGTTCAGGTTGGAGAAAGATGCAAAATGAAATGTAAGTTATATAAATATCGAATAAGAATACATATCAAAATCAACGGCATACTGCACACATCAAGGTGTACCACAATGAAGGGAAAAACTTCACTGCGGCACACCTTTTTTAATGGTGCGAAATTTGTCTGATTTTGGATTTTGTTTCAGTTTTACTTTTGCAGATTTGTGAAAGGGATTTGACTGGTACTGCCCTGTTCTTCAGCAGGGATTCCGTTTCACTTTACTGCTTCATGTACGGCTGTTTTGAGAGCATGGATTTTTGTGTATCCCATACTTGTTTCATCAGCTCTTTGACTTCCTTTACATCGGCGGCATAGACGTTTCCTGTGGCGTTCATGCGTTTCGCTATCTGGTTCAGATTGTTGCCGATTTTAGCAAGCGCAGCATTGTATTCCCGAAGCTCTGAATAATCAATGTCATAGACGTAGCCATACAGAATCTGATGCCGCAGGAAAGAGGATTTATCCCTCATGCCGGAGACTTTGACTTTCTGCTCCAGTATGTATTGCTCATCGTCACTTAGATATATTTTTAACTCGTTTTTGCGTTCTCTGTTTGCCATTTTTACGTCCTTTCTGTAATGGGATTATGAAAGAATTTTACACTATCTTCTATCCCGTTGAGGGGGATATTCGTGCAGAAAAATGAGTGAAAAAATGAGAAATTCTAGCAGGGCATTTCATGGATTTTTGAGCGCAGAGGGGGCTAGGGGGAAACTTCCCCCTACAAGCATTTTTTTCAAGTTTCCGTCCTTTGGAAAATTGGAAAAATCAGCCTGTGAGGGAACACAGGCAGTGCTTGCTATTCTTATCAAGAATTATTGACAATCGGAGTTATCATGACTTTTTTATTATCACGACTTTTGATGATAAAGCTGATAAACTCAGAGGATTTCTTTAAAAAAGTCGGGATAATATTTTGCAATAGCCGCCAACTTGGATTTTTTTAAAGCGACAATATTTCTTCAAAAGTCGGGATAACTTTTTTTAATGATTATATAAAAAACGCAATTTTACTTGAAAATGGGTTCTTCCCTTTTACATTCCTTAATAAATCAAGCATTTTGAGTGATTTATAAAAAAGATTATCCCGACTTTTTGCCACTATTGTACCGTTTGAAAAAATCAGAATTTAGCAAAAAGTATTCCATATTATCACGACCTTTTTTCAAAGAAACAGCGTAAATACAACATTCTTGATAAGAAGTCATGATACCAAAAAAGTCGGTATAACTTTTCCCGTTTTTGAAAAAATAACCAAACTTTTTTGAGGAAGGTAGCCATAGGGGGAACATTACTTTTTCTATAATACCCACAGGGAATCAAACAGCGGAAGGAGGTGAAACATGAAGGACAACGCATTCCAGCGGCGGCGTGATATAGAGCGTATGCTGCTGTCGGGGAAAAAGCTGACCACATCGGAAATGATGAAGATGTACGGTGTCGGCAGGAAAGCCATACGCAGGGATTTTGACATCATAGGCGAGGAACTCCCCGTTATCACAAAGCAGGGATATGACGGAGGCTATCTCCTTGCGGACGGTGTGGGGCAGCACCAGAACACGCTCACGCAGGAACAGCTGGAATGTTTGGAAAAAGTTGCTGTGACCTGTGGTTCAGATGACAGGAAGATTGTCCTGTCAATCATACATGAATTTGGACCGTACTGCGGAAGTTTTACATAGAAAATGACGGGAGGCGTGGCATGGACACTGCACACCGGAGAATGGAAATCATCAGCATTTTATCCGCCAGAGGGCATACGACAATGAGGGAGCTTGCATGGGAACTGGATGTTTCAAGGCGCACGATAATGAATGACGTTATCGCACTGTCTTTTGATTACCCTGTCTACACAAAGCCGGGCGAAGGCGGCGGGGTTTTCATCACAGAAAATTACAAGCCCTATACCAACACACTCACGCTGACGGAACAGAAAACCTTATGCGGCTTATATGATAAAGCAGAGGGGAAAGAGAAAGAAATCCTTTTTCGCATCATTCACAAATACGGTGCGGACAAGCTGAAAATTTAGGGCAGATACATAAAAACTGACAATCAAAACTGAATACATAAATCCCACATATGATTCTGCAATTCTTCCCGATTGATTGCAGAAAGTTTTCAAGGGATTTTGAATTATTTTTCATTAACACAGCGCAAGGGCAGTCACAGACTTATGGGAAAAGTCTGGGCTGTCCTTTTTGTGCGTTTAAGGAGGGCGCACAACGTCCGGTGGACGTTGGCTCTGCGCCGACCGGAACGGAGAGGAGAAATTTATGGCAAAGAGGTATTACTGGCTGAAACTGAAAGCGGACTGGTTTTCAGACAAGCGCATCAAGAAGCTGCGCTCCATAGCGGGCGGCGATACGCATACGATTATCTATCTGAAAATGATGCTGCTGTCGTTAAAAGACGAGGGGAAACTTTACTTTGAGGGCGTGGAGGACAACTTCGCTTCGGAGATTGCCCTTGCGCTTGATGAGGATGCAGAGAACGTGAAGCTGACGCTTGCGTTTTTACAGCGGCATGGGCTGATAGAAATCGGCGATGATGACGAGTACCAGCTAACGGAAGTGCCGACAATCATCGGCTCGGAAACAGCTTCGGCTATGCGTGTGAGGGAGCATAGGGAGAGGAAAAAGCAGGCTGTCGGAAATGACAGGCTGTTACAATGTAACACGAATGAAACGGGTGGTAACAATCTGAAACAGATTTGTAGCGTAGAGAGAGAGTTAGAGATAGAGAGAGATAAAGAGATAGAGAAAGAGGGAGAGGGAGAGAAAGAAACACCCGCCCACGCCACTTATGGGAGATTTAATAATGTTTTTCTTTCTGATGCGGAGATTAACGGTCTGAAATCGGAACTGCCCGGCAAGTGGGAATATTATATTGACCGCTTATCTGGTCTGAAAAACTCGGCTACCTGCTGTGGGGGAATGTCGGATCGGGGAAAAGCTATTTTGCAGGCTGTATCGCCAACGCCCTCATGGAGAAGGAAATACCCGTCTGCATGACGAACTTTGCAACCATTTTGAACAACCTTTTTTACGGCTCGGAAAACAGGAATGAGTACATCATAAGGCTTTGTTCCTATCCCCTGCTTATCCTTGACGATTTCGGCATGGAGAGGGGGACAGAATACGGACTTGAGCAGGTTTACAACGTGATAGACAGCAGGTATATCAGCAAAAAACCGTTAATCGCAACAACGAACCTTACGCCGGAGCAGCTCAGGAATCCGGAGGATGTGCCACACGCACGCATTTATGGCAGGCTGCTTGAAATGTGTGTGCCTGTCCGCTTTACGGGCGGCGATTTCCGAAAAATAACAGCACAGCAGAAAATGAATCGGTTAAAGAAACTCATGGAAGGGGGCGAAAGCCAATGAAAGAAGTTCCGATTTGGGAAAAGAGTAATTTAAGCCTTGAAGAAGCAGCAGCTTATTCTGGAATTGGTATAAATAAACTGCGTGAGCTTACCAATGAGAAAAATTGCCGCTTTGTTTTGTGGGTTGGCAATAAGCGGTTGATCAAACGCCGTCTGTTCGATCAGTATATCGAGCAGGAATATTCTATCTGACAATAGCAGTTATCGCATTTCTTGCAGTTTTTGTGAAACTTGTGGTGTAAAATCAGTTTTGATATGGTACAATGAATAAGTCATATCAAGGCTCTTTCCACTACGGAAAGGAGTTTGAAAATGTCTGAGAAACGGAAAGACAATAAAGGACGAATCTTAAAGACAGGGGAGAGCCAGAGAAAAGACCTGATTTATCAATATCGGTATATGGATATCCACGGAAAGAGGCAGACTATTTATTCCTCTGATTTAAAAGAACTGCGGGAAAAGGAAAAGACGATTCAGAGGCAGCTTGATGAAGGGATTGACTATGCAGCCGGAGCAATTACCGTTATTGCCCTCTTGGAACGCTATATCAGTTTGAAACAGGGTGTACGCTACAATACCAAAGTCGGATACAATTTTGTGCTGAATCTGATTAAGAAAGAAGATTTCGGCTACCGACAGATAAGGGATATTAAGGTATCGGATGCCCAGCAGTGGATTATGAAGCTGCATAATGACGGAAAAGGATACAGTACCATTACAAGTGTCAGGGGCGTTGTAAAACCTGCGTTTCAAATGGCTTACAATGAGGATATTATCCGCAGAAATCCATTTGATTTTAAACTGGTTGATGTTGTGCCAAACGACTCACAAAAACGTATCGCCATGACAGAGGAACAGCAGGAAATTTGGATGGGTTTTATCCGCAAGGATAAAACCTACGCAAAGTATTATGATGAATTTGTTGTGCTGCTGGGAACAGGAATGCGTGTCAGCGAATTTTGTGGCTTGACAAAAAGTGATTTGGATTTTGAAAGCCGAAAAATCCGTGTAGATCATCAGCTTGTCCGGGAACGGGGCGGAAAGTATTATGTTGAGAAAACCAAGACCGAGTGCGGATGCCGCTTTATCCCTATGACAGAGGAAGTCTATCAAAGCCTGAAAAATATCCTTACCCGCCGCAAGCAGTTAAAGACAGAAATGATTGTTGACGGATATAGCAGCTTTCTTCTGCTGGACAAAGATGATAAGCCAAAAGTAGCGTTGCATATCGAAAATGAAATGCGTTGGGCAATGAAGAAGTACAAGAAACTTTATCCTAATAAACCATTGCCACACATCACGCCTCATGTATTCCGCCACACTTTTTGTACCAACATGGCAAACGCAGGTATGGATATTAAGACCTTGCAGTATGTAATGGGGCATTCGGATGTAGGCGTTACTTTGAATGTATATACTCATGCCAGCTATGACCGTGCGGCGGAGCAGATGGCGAGAATTTTAGACTTCAAAGAAGCGGATATACATGGAAAACAGAGAAAATCAGGTTGAGAAGTACACTAATCTACTACACCAATTACTACACCATTTGCCCGTAAATTTGCATAGATTTATAACGGATTACGCAGATTAAGGGTAAAAAACAAAAAATGAAAAAAGCGCCGGAAAGCTTGAAATATCAAGGTTTGAAGGCTTATGAAGGGATATAAAAGATATGATTAAAATATTATTCGTCTGCCACGGCAAAACTTTTCCCAGATTTTAGGCAGTTTTTCCGGCGATATGGAAGCCCCTTGATTATAAACGGAGAAGTGAAGCATGTTGTCGTGTTCAACCAGCGATAATCGCAAAATTCCCATTGGAGATACATTCTTTTTCGCATTGATAATCAAATTGCCTAAAACCTGCTCCATACGCTGTTTATCCGTATAAACAAAAACTTTATCTTCCGGAAGTTTGTACTGTAACTCAAAATCGTTTTCTGGCATATCTATCAATAACCGACCTGCTATCGTTTCGACAAATTCCACAAAGTCAAAGCGTTCCGGCGTCAGTGAGACTGCCCCGCTTTCCAATGCTGACAGATCTAACAGGGTCTCGATCAGAACACTCATTCTTTCTGTTTCGGAAATGATGACCTCAGAGTATTTCTGCCGCTTTTCTTCATCCGTTTCATCCTGCATCCCCTCCGCATAAGCACGGATCACTCCTATCGGTGTTTTCATTTCATGGGAAAGACGGTCTGTTAATTCCTTTCTTTCCCCCAACAGCTTTCTTTCCTGCTGCACATCTTTTTCAAGACGGATGTTAGCTCTTTCCAGTTTTTCAAGCGTTTCCTGCAGATTTGCGGACATTTTGTTGAGATTCTCCGCAAGCTCTCCAAATTCGTCCTTTGATGTTATTGTGCAAGGCGTGGAAAAGTCTAACCTTGCTGCCCTGTGCGCCATCTCGCATATTTTGCAGATTGGAGTTGAGATAAATCGTCCTAATAAATAATCTATTATTATGATCAGCAAAACAACAAAGATTACCCATAGCAAAAAGGAAACCTCCTCTTCCAAAGGCAGCCGTATTGAAATAAGGTATGAAACCATTAAAGCGATACCTGCGGTCTTTGAAATCAGCATTATTTTTTTCCGCACTGTGCGGAGTGAAAATTGTTCGTTCATTTTGCCACCTCAAATTTATATCCGGAACGGATAAGTGTTACAATAGATTTTCCTTCGCTGCCCAATTTTTGCCGCAATGTTTTGATATGCGTGTCTACCGTTCGTGTATTCCCCTCAAAATCATACCCCCAAATACGGTTTAACAGTTGTTCCCGTGAAAAAATCTGTTCAGGATTACCCATAAAGAAATGCAGCAGCTCATATTCTTTATGGGTCAGCGTAATTTCTGTTCCGTCTACGAATACTTTATGTGCGGCAGGGTTTATTGATATTTTTCCGGCACTGATTGTATCCGTGGGCGCGGCAGAAGTGCGGCGCAGCAAGGCGTTTGCCTTTGCCAGCAGTATTTTCGGGCTAAACGGTTTTGTCATATAGTCATCAGCGCCATATTCATAGCCTCTCAATTTATCTGCCTCATCACTTTTAGCGGTCAGCATGATAATTGGCAGACTGCTCATTTCCCTTGCCATTTTACACACGGAAAAGCCATCAAGATGCGGGATCATAATATCCAGTATCATTAAGTCCATAGGGGTGCTTTTCAATAGCATCAAGGCATCTATACCATCGTCCGCAGTAAAGCAGGTATATCCGCCCTTTTTCATATATTCGGCAATAATATCCTGCATATTCTTTTCATCTTCCACAATTAAAATATTTGCCATGAAATCATTCCTTTCAACGCTGCTTACATCTTCTCATGGTAAGCTCCTTCGCGTCTTTTGGTACTTTGCACTGGTACAGGAACTAAAAAACAACGATCTGATCATCCACATGTCCTTTTCCGGAGCGTTTACCGGATTCATGGGTGAGAGCAGCGATGCAGACTCCTGTACACCAGCGGCAATAACCCGGTTCAGAGCGTGTCCTCAGACTGTGATCCAATATCTCTTGATCCGGCATCCGTCAACGTCTATGGTTGTCTCATAAACACCGCCATTGGCAAGGATTGTTTTTTCACTGGCTTCGTTCCTGACATCACACGTGACAAGCAGCCTGGGTATTTCCAATGCCTTTGCATTCTGTATATTCAAGCGCAGCATCTCCTTTGCATACCCTTTTCCTCGCTCGGAAGGGCGCACTGAATATCCGCAATGTCCTCCCCACGTTCCAAGAATAGGATGCTCTATGTGGTGACGCAGATCGATCGCGCCCACAATTCTGTCATCACGCCTGCGCACAGCCAGATACATGTGCGCAGGAACTTCCGTTCCTGTCTCGCCGCATGTTTCTTCCTTTTTTCTGAGTTTGCATATTTCGATCCACTCCTCAGCGGACCTGCTTACATCAAGTGACAGACAGCCGGCAAATCGGTCTTCGTGCTCCGCGTCACACTCAAAAATTTCCTGGCGGAATCTCCATATATCAGCAGCGTACTTTCTGTGAGGTTCCTTCAATTCAATCTGATCCATTCTGACAGCTCCTCCTCTCCTTGTTGTGTCTCACCAATCCGATGATCAGTACAGTGTTGCCTGAATAACAGTGAAAATCAGTGCCTGATATGTGTGTCAGGACAAGGCGGAGGAAGGAGGCAATGCGGTGGCATTGTCGACTGACGACAACGCTGTACTGGCGCAAATAGCCGGCGCTGTATTCACTGTTATTCAGGCAATACTGTACTAATTCAACAATGCCACCGCATAACCATAAAATACCTACCACAGGGTTTCCTGCACAAATGAACCAGAATAACGATCCAGGAATCCAGACGATCGCCAAAATTATATTTCCGGTACTGTTCATGATCATTCCTCCTCCAAATGCCAAAGGCATTGCCAAAATCAGCGATTCGGTCAAATAGATTATATCATGTGCTTCTCTGCTTAACAGAGTTCTGTTCATATCATGCCTTAAAATGTCTTATTAGTGCTTTATTTTCTCTAATATTTTTATTCCATTAATTCTTTTAATCGCATAACCGTCCATTTTCTGATTCAATTCAACATCTTGGTTAAAAATCCAGACGAAAACATTTTTAGATTCTTGTATCATATCCAATATATTTTTACTATAATGAATATCTGTCTCTAATCCTATTGCCACTACCTCAAAAATATTTATGTTGTTTTCTTTCATTTTTAATAATGTTGCAAATATATTCTCAAAATATTTGCAATTTTCTAAAGTTATTGCATCACAATCCAACATTGGATAACCTTCTGTATTCATCCAGACTGTATAAAGATACAAGTTCTCAACTTTTTCAATAAAAATACCCAAATCTTTCATCAAGGGTTGCTTTAGTTTGATTATGACAATCTGACAATGATTTAGCACTTTTCCAATGTGCATTAGGGAGTCAATTTCTTTTTCATTATCCCACATCCAGTTATCAATACTGTTTATAGATACTATTTTTACATTATGTTTTTTAAATAAGTTTTCAATAATATCTATATCCATTAACTCATTACTTAGAAAATTGATGTCCAAAGCTACGGCCACATTGTACCTCCATCACCAGTTTCTTCCGCTGACTTCCCTTTCCTCATGAAACAGGAATTCTGATAATACACTTTTTATAGCATTGAATAACAGTTATGTCTTATCTTTAAAGAGTCCGCAACCTTTGAAAACACTAAATTTATAGCAGATAAGTCTGCCATTATGTTACGAACCCTTATAAGGAAAAGAAAAACCTGTAACAAATTATAACATAATATGAACAGGGCAGGAAGAACTGATTGGAATGCTTTCATAAATTTCTCCAAATCACAAGAAGAAAGGATGGATTGGCGTCATAAATGTTGGCGTTTGAAATTACTTTCTAATAAATAGAATTATTTCTACTACGATATTTTGTTTTATATTTCGGGGACTGACAAATTTGTCCTCTTTTTTAAAAATGTTAAAAGCATATCAATCAGTTCATCATATCAGTTCATTTTGTGTTATAATATTTTATATGATTTATTTCCCTAAAATCACTAAATTACTCATACTTCGCATACTAAAAACAGGCATATCATTGGAAGCTATGCCACCT
>ERZ779626.323-NODE-323-length-30476-cov-20.642944_pt1 | contig 30476 bp, 27 predicted proteins | sample MGYA00514209_ERZ779626 | MGnify/ENA primary metagenome ERZ779626 (study PRJEB29562, sample SAMEA4376713) | mouse gut metagenome | isolation source: Cecum | study: EMG produced TPA metagenomics assembly of the A DSS colitis mouse model was used to assess the...
CTGGCCTGCACATTGCACTCCAGATACTCCTCACGGCTGGCTTCGTCCGCGTCGACAAGATACTTGTGGGTCGCCAGAGCCAAAAGACGGCTGTCAGCGACGGTCAGCTCCCCGTTGACCCATCCGGAAGCCGGGAGGACCAGGTCAAAGGCGATGCCCAAAACGTCGCCCGTACCCGTACCGTTCCGGCCATTGTAGACAGAAATGGTAGTGGTCGTCCCGTCTGTCATAGTCACGGTGTAAATATCCGTGGTGCCGGGAGTATGGTCGCCCTTGGTGAGTTTGATGTCCTTGATGCCGTTGCCGGTGGGGCCCACCAGGTCGCAGGCAATACCACTGTCCAGATACTTTTGCTGGTCGGCATCCCAGATCCACCAAGTCCCATCCTGGGGCTTCGGAGGCTTGCCGCTGTACTGCTGGGCGGAGAGCGCGCTTGCGGCGGCAGCATCTTCAGATGCTTTTGCTTTATCCTTGGCGTCCTCCGCATCGTCCTTGGCCGTCTCTGCGGCAGTCTTGGCGTTCTGTGCAGCCAGTTTTGCCGCTTCCGCATCGTCCTTGGCGACCTCGGCGGCGGCCTGAGCCACAAGAGCGGTATTTTCTGAGAGCTTGGCATTCGTCTCAGCAATAGTGGCATCATCGGCGGCGGCCTCGGCGGCTTCTTTAGCGGCCTCCGCGGCATTTTTGTCCGCCGTCGCCTGGGCGCCCAGCGTCTCCACATCCGTTCGGATGGCCTTGATCCGGTCCTCAGCGGCCTTGGCCTCGGCCTCGCTCTGAGCGGCGGCGCTCTGAGAATCGGCGGCCTCCTGAGCCTTTTGCGTGGCGATGGCCTCCGAGTTGCCGGCAGCAGTCTCCGACGCCTTGGCTCCGGCGGCGGCTGTGGCGGCTTCGGCAGCCTTAGTAGCGGCGTTCGTCTCGGAGGTTTTCGCATTGTTCTCCGAGGTCTTGGCCGCCTGAGCCGAAGCAACGATTTCAGTCGCCTTTTGTTCCGCTGTTGCGGCAGAGGCCTTGGCATCCAAAGCGGATGCGGCCGCAGAGTCTTTGGCCGTCGCGGCAAATCGCATTGCCTCGGATGACTCCACGTTCATGGCCGCCAGCGCATCGTGAATAGAACCGCGCACTTCCTCGCCGTACACAGCCTCCATGATTTTTTGCAGAAATGTACTGATGTTGGCCAACGAAATCACCCCTAATCTTCCAGCATCCAATCGAGCCCCAAGATCTCCTCTCCGCTGAGACAGCCGATGGCGTCAGTGTACTTGGCGATCATCAGCTCGACCTCGTGCTCCATCTCGTTGAACGGAGCCAGTTCGTCGCAGAACTTTTGGAAATTGGGGGAATCGACCTTGACGCCGATAATGGGCCGGCCTTTATCGTCCTTAGTCTCCTCGCCATACTTCTCAATGAGGCTGTTGCGAAACGCATCATACTCGGTGAGACATTCGGAGAGAACGCGGAAATTTCGGGCGGCGAAATACCCAATCTTATCCCGATGTACGAGAACAGGCCGGAGTTGGTTCAACATCGCAGCCATCTCAGCGTTTTTCAGTTTTTTCTTCATACGTTATCCTCCTAATCCGAGCTAAGGCCGTGAACATGAGCGCTGGCGAACTCAACGTTTCCGGTAAACTCAACATTACCATCAAAGCAGATAGTCCCACCGCAAGGGCTGGAAACATAGATATACGGCCCCCATACGCCCGCGTCATAATAGCTGATGCTAAACATATGGAAGCGACTGCTTCCATAAGGGCCATACAGATTGAAACTTCCAGAATTTCCTCCGGCAATAACATTGAACTCTCCGCCATAAAACTCTCCGCCCTCGATGACTGGAGAACGAATTGTCGTTGAGTCAATGTAGGTAGAGCGGATATAACTTGGCATTTCGATAGAATCCGCCATACGATACGCTTGGTTTGCTCTGGCGAATGCTGCATCAGCCATATCATAGGCATCGGAGGCGTCAGAAAGTGCCCTGTTCGCTCGGGTATTCGCCGTATCTGCCAGGGAATATGCCGGGTTATAAGCCAGATTTTGATTACTAACCGCCGCCCAGTTGATGGTGCTCCCTGCTCCCATAGTGATGTTGCCATTGATGGTGATGACACCAGTAGAACTCACAGCAAACGTGGTGGCCCCGGTATTCTTGTTCCGGATGGTCAGCCCATACAGGTCCAAATAGTCAGAAGCGAACTTATCCCCCGACATCATACTTCTACCATAACGGTCCAGAAAATCAGATGCCTGCACCACACCCTTGAAGTCTCCACTGGCTGCCACAAGTTGACCGCCAAAGGTCCCCTTGGCTCCGGAGAGCGTGCCAGCAAAAGTTCCCCGCCGAGCGTACAGATTGCCCTCCTCATCCACGGTAAAGTTGCCGTTTCCGATGTTGATGGAGCCCCTTTTCATGGTCAGCTTTCCGGTTTCAAAGTCCAGGATGAAGTTTCCGCCGTAGTCTTTCAGCGTCCCCGCCCGAATCACATCGGCGTTCAGCACACCGGTGGTGATGTAGTCAGCCACGATGGAGCCGTCCATGGTAATGGCCAGCCCAAAGGTCTTGCCGCCGTCATTGGAATATCCCAGGCCGTTCATGTTCCATTTCCACAGCTTGTCCGCCTTGGTATAGTCCCGGACATTGGAAATATAAAGCGTTTCCGAGCCGTAATCGTCCTTGGTGATGGTGATATAGCCGGTGGTGGCCATGTTCATGATCTGAGTGGCGTTCTCCTTAGCCTCTTTGAGGATGGAGTGGGCCTTGGGCAGGTCGTCGATCTTCTTCAGGATCGCCGCGCTGATTTGGTTATTCACACTGGTGAGGCTGGTCTTTACCGTAGTCCCCAGCTTGAATTGGGTCTGCTCCGGACTGTCCAGAGGGATCTCCAGCTTAGTCACGGGGAACATCCTGTCCAGACCGTGGGGGCGGGAAATGACCCGAATCTCATCCAGGAGCTTTACCGCCTCGACATCGACATCCAGGTAATGCAGGTCAAGGGCGCTCAGTTCCAGCTCCATGTTGTCAAACTGGATGTCGCTCAGATAGGCTTTTGCCTTCTCCAGCAGAACCGCCGGGTCAGATACGTCATCCCAGGTGACCGCTTTCTCGATCCACCCATAGACGGCGACAGCCTCGTTGGACTGAACATACATACTGCCGTGGTTCACGCTCTCCACCGTCAGATATGCGTCCAGCGCCTCAATGGGACTGTCCTCCAGACGATTGCCCAGAGGAACGATGACCGTTGCGAACTCCGTGGAGTCCCACTGCTTGGTAAAGTCGATGATGTTGGAGCCGAACTGGATGACCTGGCTGCAAGTATCGGGATACTCGGCCAGATAGTCCAGATAGCGAACACCATCTACCTTGCGGACTCTGAGATGACCACCATACTGCTCTACCATGGCGTTGAAGACGGCCATGGTCTTATCGTGGTTGGTGTAGTAGGTGGGAAAGTTTTTGTCAACGACCGTCACCGCTCCCAGGGTGAAACGTCGGTTTGCAGCGACCTTAGAGTTATGGACGGCGATAAGCCGCTCCAGATACCCGCGGACGCTCATACCCGAATATTCCGCCGGAGGCTGGGTACTGTCGTTGAAGTACGCCAGCTCACCCTCACAGTAGAGGATACGATTGCGGTAAAAATCCTCGCTTTCCGACAGCACACGTCCGGCCCAGATCTCCTCGCCGTCTTTTTGGACAGAAATATCCGTGACCATTCGGACAATAGAGGCATAGCCAGCGTTATGGGGTGGAAGCGTCACCACCAGGGAGCCGGCCCCGTTGTCCTCCAGAGTCAGTTTGGGATTGATGACTTTCATGCTGTCAACCGCAAAGACATCACTGTAAATACAAGCGCCGTCTGCGTAAATCGAATACATCGCTGTCACAACCTCCCTACTCTAAAGTCAACAGAAACCATTGCCGTTCCGGTGTCGCACCAGAAATAGATGTCCGCTCCCAAATCCCCGAAGAACACAAACTCCGGGATCTGCACAGTTCCATCGTGCAGCAACTTGGTGATGTCCAGCTCCAGCTTCGGATTTACAAACCGGACATGGACGCCCCGTCCAGCCGAAGACCTCACAACGAAATGAGGACAGATGGGGGCCCGGCCAAAGAGCGCCGCGTCCAGATGCTGGACCTTTGCCGTTGTGGAAACGGCGATGTTCTTGAACAGCATGGCGCGGATAACGCCATTTTGAAAGTTGAACGGGTCCCACAGCCAATCGTCAACAGACGACAGCACCGACCATTTGTAGGGGCCGACATCGTAATTGATAACAATGCGGGACCAGTCCTTTTCCGACTTCCAGGCGTTTACGGCAAAGCGGCCCTCGTAGAAATACTCCGGGTCGTCCTCTAGAACCGCCCGCAGGGTCTGCCCATGCAGATAGTCCATGATGTCGGAGTAAGCCATGTGCCAGGGCTTAAAGTCGTTCATGACGATGAACTCAATGGAGCCCGTCCGGTTCTGATACACCGGATACCCGGTGAGGGCTTGCGACAAATCAATAACGCCGTCCCCACCGGGAATGTCCAGTGTCTTTACCTTTTGGGGCGGAGGGTTGAACAGAGGTCGGGAAGAGGGGACCAGCCGCCAGTCATCCCATGTGTTTTTCTCGCCAAATGTGATAGAATGGTACAAACTAATTCCCCCTTCCCTTATAAGTAGCTCTCTGCCCGAGAGCAGTATCCATAGGGCCAACCATTTCGCCCACCAGAGTTCCGGTATCCAGCACGACCCGCATCCGTTCCATCTTCTCCGCCATAGCGGCCATCTCTCCCCTGAGGGACTTGAGCTCCGCCACAACATCGCTGTTGTTCACGGTAAAGGCCGCCTGGCTCTTATCACGGGGTGAGCTGAACGCGACGCTCGCCTGACCGGCAAGACCGATGGCCCGCCGGGAATAGAACAAGCTGTCAAGGGTGTCAACACCGCTCGCCACATTGGACAGGTCCAGCACCGGGCGAATGGTCGGTTCCATCTCGACGCCGCCGTTCACAATATCGGCGACTGTCTGGAGCACGTTGGATAAGCCGGACTTTGTCGACTCCGCCATATCCGCACCAATGTCATAGGATTTCTCCACATAGCTGTGCAAACCATTCACGAAACCAAGCCCTGTGAAGTTGCCCAACTCACGGAATACCCGAGAGGGCGAGTTGATGTCCAGCGTTGTCTTCACGGCTTCCACACCGGCGAGCGCCATGTTGGTCAGCTCGTCGATGAAGCTGGAACGCTCAGACTGAACGCCATCGGTCAGCCCGGTCACGATCTGCTTGCCGGTCTCGTCCCATCCGGCTTCCCGAAGGATCTTTTGCGCCGTCTCGGACATCTCTTTCAGGTCATCCTCGGTATTGGTCTTGATAAGACCGACCTTTTCGCCAAACTCCTTGCGAAGCCGTTCAAGCTCCGCATCCGCGTCGGCCGTGACCTGCGCCATCTTCGACTGCCAGACAGAGCGATACTCTTCAAGCTCCCGGTCGGCCTCGACCCTGAGCTGCGCGATGTTGTTCTGGGTCTCGATACGGAGCCCCTCCAACTCGCCGACAGCCTGCTCCCGAGCCTGGGCGTGCTTGACAGACCAGAGAGCCGCATACTTTTCCAGTTCGGAGTCGCTCATGGAGTTCAGCGCCTTGATCTGCGAGATAGCGTCCGGGCCCATCTGCTGAAGCTCCCCAATCAGGTCGGAGTCAAGGCCTCTGGCGGACAGGCTGTCCAAAATATCCTGCCATTCGCCAAACTCCTTGACCTGACCCTCAAGGTTCTTCATCAGTGTTTCCCCGCTGACTTCCTCCCGTTTCTTGACCTCGTCAAAGAGTCCATAGGATTGGTAAAGGCTGTTCTCGCGGGATTTCAAAGCATTTTCATACTGGTCGTTCAGCGACTGAATGTCCTGCGCAAGTTTGTCGTTGATAGATTTTACCTTATCGGCATACTCCTGCTCCAGGTCAAGCCGCTTCTGATTGGCCTCACTCTGAACACGCTGAACATCTTCGGCATACTGCTTCTGGGCGTCGCTGATCTCTTTCTCCAGCCGGTAGACCTCGCGGTCCATCTTCTTGCGCTCGTCTGTACCTTTGGCATACCGGCTCTGGACCCGCTTATAGGCGGCCAGTTCGTCAGAAAGGCTCATTCGGTTGTAGTATTTCTCTTCCTCAATCCAGTCCATGGAATGCTGATAAGAGGCATCCATCAGCTCATTCCGCAGGCGATATACCTCACGGTCGGCTTTCTTACGCTCCTCGCTGCCCTCCAAATATCTGGCCTGGACACGCTCATAAGCGGCAAGTTCCTCTTCCAGACTGAGCCGGTTGTAGTATTTCTCTTCCTCAATCCAGTCCATGGAGGCCTGATAGGTAGCCGCTACAAGTTCATTTTGAAGTCTGTAGACCTCACGGTCGATCTGCTTGCGTTCCTCGCTCCCAGCCTTGTACATCTTCTGAAGATTTTCGTACCCGGCCAGCTCGTCTTTCAAACTGAGCTCGCCATAATACTTCTTCTCTTCGGCCCACTCCTTAAAAGCGTCAATGCCCTTGGAGCTGACCGCGATGACCTCGTCGATCATGCCGGAAGTTGCCTGAGAAGCTGGGACAATACTGTTCTTCACACCGATTGCCAGGCCCTCGCCCATGTTCTCGCCCAGGTGGATGAACTCACGGGACGGGGAATGACTGTCCAGTGCTTTCTTTGCTGCATTCAGTGCGGCAAGGCCCAAACTGCGGCCCGCAGCGGTAGAAGCGCTCAGCTTAGAGTTGATGCCGTTCACAAATCCCTGGCCGACATTCTTGCCAGCCTCGGTAAACGAGCCCTTCGTGCTGTTGATGGCGGTCACCGTATTGTTCAAAACTGTGGTCATGGCCGACTTGACAGGGCTGGTGTTGTCCCGGATAGTCTTGCTGAACCCGTTCATCATCTGTACAACAGCGGTGTTCATAGACGTGGTCTTCTCGTTCACCACGTTTGCCAGGGAACCCATGACCTCCTCCATTGCCGGGTTGGCGACAGCCTTATTGCTGGAGATGGAAGATTTAACAGAGTTCAACATGACAAGAACAGAGCTGTTGACTTTCTGACCGCAATTAGAGAACGCATCGGTGAAACCGTCGATGCCGCTATTCGCCAGGGTGGTCAAAGATTTACTGAAGTTGGTGAAAGCGTTCTTATCGACATCCTTGACGCCCTTGGCAAGATCCACGAGCCCCCAGACTTGGGTGATGACGCCGGACATCTTTCCGAGGTCAATTCCGGAGATCTCATTGTAGTAATCACCCATAGCCTCGCCGAACTCGGCAACATCGTCGCCGAACGATGCGAGAGTCTGGTCCCCTCCAAACCACTGGTCGAAGAGGCTGCTGTCAGGAAGACCGGATGCCAGATTGGAAAGTGCTTGCGCTGCGTTGGCAGAAGCTGTCACCGCGTCAGGCTTGACATCTTTGATAGCTGCCGCATAGGCCGCAAGGTCGTTGCCGAAGAGAACGAGGTCATCTCCAAAATCGGCAATGTTGTTATCGCCGGTAAAGAAACTGACCAGTCCTCCGCAGTTAGGGATGGTTTTCGCCAGCTCCACAAGTGCTTTGCCGGCGGTGGCGGAATTGGTCACGGCATCTGTATCCAGACCTTTTACCGCCAGAGAATACGCTTTGATAGAGTTTCCGAAGCTGAGAAGCTGAGCGCCAAAGGTGTCAAGATTGTTTTCTCCGGCGAAGAAGCCGACCACACCTCCGCAGTTTGGAATGGTGTTTGCCAGCTCCACCATAGCCTGACCGGCGGTGGCGGAGTTTGTAACAGCGTCCACATCCAAGCCTTGGACGGCCAGGGAATAGTCCTTGATGGCTTTGCCAAAGGGGACAAGCTGCTCGCCAAAGGTAGTCATGTCGTTCTCGCCGGCGAAGAAACCGACTACGCCGCCGCTGTTTGGAAGCGTAGCGGCCATTTCGGCCATGGTCTTACCGGCAATCGCGGCATTGGTCACAGCATCGGCGTCCATCCCCTTGACCTTGTTCGCGAAGTTGACCATCGCGTCGCCAAATGTGCCGAGCTGATTTCCAAAGGTCTCCATATCGTTCTCGCCGGCGAAGAAGCCAACTACACCGCCGCTGTTGGGCAGTGTCGCGGCCATTTCAGCCAGTGTCTTACCAGCAATCGCCGCCTGAGAGACGAGCCCGGCGTCCATACCGGCAATCGACTTGGAGAAATTGCTCATGGCCTCCCCAAAGGGGACAAGCTGCTCCGCAAAGTCAGACAGTGAGGAGCCGCCTGTGAGCCAGGACGTCAGCCCGTCCAGAATATCAGCGGCGGTAAGCAGGAGGATGACCTCAGTCAGCGCTTTCACACCGGAGAGCATATCGGGAGTGATACTGCTGGCCCCGTCTATAAACGGCTGTACATTGGTCATAAAAGCGGCGAGGTCGGCCCCGATCTGCGGGAACTGACTGGACACACCGCTCATGAATCCGCCGACAATTCCGCCCACAAAAGAGCCGATGGCAGTTCCGATGCCCTCAAGGAGCTTTCCGCCCTCGCTGATGAGCCAGGACAAGCCCGGAATCTGCGCCAGACCGCCGATAGCGGCAAGCACAAGCGCCAGTTCGGCAATCACCGCCCCCATACCAAGGACACCGGCCATTGCTCCGGGAACCAACCCGGCGACAGCGCCAAGTGCCAACATAATGGCAGACAACAGGCCGACGCCAGCAATCCCCTTCAACAGAGCGCTGGTATCAATACCGGCCAGCGCATCCACGATGCCGGAGAAGAACGCCATAAGGAGATGTACGGCGGCCTGGATCAAGTCGGGCAGATTTCGCGCAATGCCCTCGATGACTTCTACCAGGAACTGAGCAATGGAGTCAACAATTTGCGGGGTATAGGTAACCAGAGCAGACAGTACGCCGGCAATCAGCTCCAGCGCTCCGTTTGCCAGAGCAGGAACACACTCGACCAGCACATCGACCAAGGTCAGAACAAGAGCCTTGACGGCCTCTCCAATCGCAGGAGCGCCGTCGGAAATCACCTTACAGAATGCCACGACAGCCTCGCCCAGCTTTTCGGCGATAGCGGGAATCAAAGCGGCAATTCCGGTGATAATGGTTGTCAGCCCGGCCACGATGATGGCCACACCGGCTCCCATCGAGGTTGCGAGGGCGGTAATGCCGATTGCAATAGCGGACAACCCGGCTCCAATCGCAAGAAGACCAGCGCCAATGCCGAGGGTTCCAACGCCAATCAGAGCGAACGCGCCGGCAAGCCCAAGAATAGTCGGAACGAGAGGGGTGAGCACAGCACCGGCGACGCCAATGACCGCGAATGCTCCCGCCAACGTGACCAATCCTTTGGCAATGGACTCCCAGCTCATAGAGCCAAGGACGACCAGCACCGGAGTGAGAACCGCCAATGCGCCTGCCGCCACCAGCATAGCGGCGGACCCGGACAACGTGCCGTTCATCAGATTCAGGCCAATGGCGAGCTCTCCAAGAGCCACGCCGAGCGTGACGAGACCTTTTGCGATCTCCTCCCAACTCATGCCACCCATCTTCCTGATAGAATCCGCCACGATTTCCAAGGCGGCCCCGACAGCGATCAGACCCACGCTAAGACCGACCATGTTCTTCGGCATCAGGTTCATCGCAAGAGTGACCTCAGCCAGAGCGACGCCCATGGCCGTAAGGCCTCTGCCAATCTCCTCCCAGCTCATGGAGCCGAAAGCCTTCATGGCAGACGCGAAGATCTTCATAGCTGCGGCAATCTCAATGAGCGCGAGCCCTGTGGAGATAACATGCTTGGCATTACCTGTGAGCTTGGTAAAAGCGGCGACTTCAAGGAGCAGGGCGCCAATGGAAGTGAGGCCCTTTGCGATTTCTCCCCAATTCATCTGTCCAAAGTCCTTACAGGCAGAGGCCAGCACCTTGATTGCGGCAGACAAGATGACGATACCGGTTGCGGTGCTAATGGATTTTCCGCTGAATTTCGCAGTGTTAAGGAACAGAGATACCTCGGCCAGCAGAACGCCGACACCAGTCAGACCCTTTGCCAACTGCCCCCATTCCAGGCCCGCCAAATCAGTGCAGACAGACGCCAGAATCTTGATTGCTCCGGCGAATATAATCATCTGCGTAGCGCCTTTGACTACTGAACCGGAACCGCTTCCCAGCACCTTCATAGATGCTACGAGAGCCGCCATCATTCCGGCAATACCAGTCAGGCCAACAGCGAGCTGTCCGGCATCCAGGTCTGCGATCTTCTTCAATGCGGATGCAAGGATAAGTACAGAGGTAGAAACAGCGAGCATGGCGGCGCAGGTCTTTGTCACACCTTTCATGTCACCGCTGATTTTACTGAAAATCGCCATGGAGCCCATCAGGTCAGCGAATAGAATGGTGACCGCACCGAGAGAGGCCGACAACTTATCGCTGTCAATTAAGGAAATGGCCACGATGGCCGCAGCAAGGATACCGATGGCGCCGGCAATCTTAAGCAAGGCGCCGGCTTTCAGTTGCGTTTGGTATGCCTCGAAACAGCCTCTGACTTCGTCCAGGATACCCTTTACGTTGTCAAGGAACCCGCCGACCTCATCAAAAGGCTGCTGGATGCTGTGCAGGAACTTGGTGATACCGACAGCAATAGCGCCAAAGGAAATGCCATTCAGCAAGTCGATAGCTCCACTGAAATCGGCATTCCCCAATTTTTCCACAACACCGCTGGCAAGACCGCCAATAGCCTTTACGATAGCTCCGCCAATCGTCTTCGCACCGTTATACAAAGTTTGAAGCGCCTGGAGGAACTTGCTGTTGGCCAAAGCGGAGCCCATAACACCAACCGCCGAACTGACACCGGAGCCCATATCTCCAGCAGAGTCAAGGACCTGCCCCATACGTTCCCGAGCCCGACCAAGAAGATTTTGGAACCCCTCAAATCCGGGGATTTTGAAGTTTTCCTTGACTGTCTGGATGAACTCTTTTACTTTGGAAGCAGCCGCGGCGACAAAATCTGAAATACGCTGGCATACCCGATTAAAGACATCGCCTTTCTTCGCTGCCTCATCAATTCCGACGAGCCAATCTCCGAAAGAGGCCGTCACATCAAGAATACCTCCGCTCAGAGTGCCAAGGCCGCCAAGCAGAGGACTCAAAGTCTTGAATACCGCGGAGAACCCCTGCCGAATGATGTCAAGAACGGCGAATAGACCCTTGAATGTCCTGCCAATTTTGTCCGCAGTCTCATCAGAGATGATAAGCCTCTGCGTAAACTTGTTCAGTCCCTCAATCAAGCCGTAGAGCCGTTCCGATGTCATCGGCGGAAACACATCGTCCCAAGCGCCTTTCAACGTCCCAAATACCTTTTGAATCGCTTTGGCGCTGTTCAAGAGGGAGTCAAAAAGAAGCTCTCTGCCGCTTTTGCGGGTCATGTTCTGAACAAGGTCGGCGATTTCTCCCGTAGAAGAGTTTGCCTGACTGCTGAGGGAACGAAGCGCCGCGATCTGCTCCTCAGTGTAGCCGATGTTTTTAAGCTGTTCGTCGCTCAGTGCGGAAATACCGCCGGTCGTTCCCGTGGCCTCATTGGCCAGCTTGTCCAGCGTCTTGGCCAAAATATCAGTTGTCAGCCAACCCTGTGAAAGAGCGGCGTCAAAGGAGCCCGCCTCCTCGATCATCTTGTCAAGGCCGTCAACAGACTCAGACGCCGTCTCCCGAAGCGCGTCACGGAATGCGTCAACAGAAAAGCCGGCGTTACTGACTTCGTTTTTCAACTGCCCCCAGCTTGATGTCAGCGCCTCACCCAGCAGGGCGTTTCTGGCTTCGGAGGAGCCGTCGATGATGTTACTGAAAAACGCGGAGAACTCCCGCAGCGTGACCTTTGCTTCCTCATAGTCGCCGACGATCAACTGCCAGGTCTCAGCCCATCCGGATTGCGCACTTTCTTTAAGCGTATCCATCAACTGAGAAAAGGTCTTTACATCCTGAGCGGCGGCAAAAGCCTTCTTGCCAATGTCGGTCGTTTCATCGGCGTAGTCCTTCAACGTTTCCGTGAGAACTTCGGTGGTCATCCACTGGTAGGCCAGACTGTCGTTGAACATGTGGGTAGCGTCAATGGTCTCTTTCATTACGCCGCCCTGCCCGTTCTTGGTGAGGACCTTGTACATGCCGTCCGCGGACTTCTCGACAGTTCCTGCCGCAACAGCGGCTTCGAGGAGCTGTGTCTTAAACTCCACCGTCGCCATATTGGCATTCTCAATGGATTTCCAGTCAATCAGCTTAACATAGCCCGCCGACAGCGCCTGGGCAAAGTTATACATGGCCCGGGAAGCCTCGTTGGCGTTAGCGCCGGAAACAGCAGCTACATTGCTGACGCCCTGGATGGCGGCCACGGCGTCGTCCAGCTTGACGCCGGCGTTTGTGAATTTACCGATGTTGGAGGTCATATCCGCAAACGAATAAATCGTTCTATCGGAATAAGTATTGAGCTCATCCAGCTTCTGGTTGACCTTATCCAGGCTCTCGCCAGTGCTGGCCATAATGGTCTGGATGGAGCCCATCTTCAGCTCATACTCGTTAAAGCCGGTGGAAATCGGTTCAACTGTGAACGAAGAAAGCATCCGTTTTCCCGCGTTTACCGCGGAGTTGGTGATGTTGGAAAGAGCAGTCATAGCCATGACTTCAAGCGCCGAGAATTTCGCTCGAACGGTCTCGACGGAATTGCTAAGAGTCGACAGGTCACACTTCTTAGCGGCGGTGCCCAAGCCCTCCAGGCCCTTAGCAGCACCGTCCAGATCCAAACCCTGTTTGAGTTTGTCGAGTGTTGACAAGCTGGTCTGAACATTTTGCTCAAACTGGCGATTGTCAAATCGCATCTCTACGACTCTCTCGTCGATTGTTGTGCTCATAGCTTTGTGACCTCCTTCCATGCGTTATTTGCAATCTGGTCAAAAATAGGCTGGATAGCAGGGTTGATATAGTCTCTTCCCTGTACCCAGCCCCCGGTCCCGGTGCCATGCCCATACTGAAGAATGATGGCGATTGGGACTCCATTTTGAACATTGGAATTGCGAAATGAGATGACGGCCGAACCGTTCTTGTTAGTGATCTCGTAGTACCACGAACTGGCTGTTTCTCCGGAGTCAACAGGCGTCGCAGACGCAAGGGCGGCCACTCCAGCTCGGCCGTACTTATCGAGATCGCCGAGATGGACCGCTTCTTTGGCTCTCTCCAAGAATCTGGTCAGCTTGGAGAAGTCGCCCTTTTGTCTGAACGTAATCATATGCCCTCCTGTTACAGCTTTTTGCAGTAGTCCAAAGAAACCCAGCCCACGCCGGATTTCAACTTGCCCCACTTCGTAGCGCCCTCACCCGTAGCCTCAGACACGATGGTGTAGACACCAGGAGCAATGGCCTTCTGGACGATAGCCGTGTTGGTGCCCGGCCCTTTCCGAATGCGCAGATCCGTAGCGGTGATACGAACCTTATACGGAACCTTGCTCTCGGGGATAGCCGGGGTTGTAGGAGCGAAGCTGACGCCCAATTTAGCATTCACCTTGGCGGCGATGTCACCCAGACGCTCGTAGATGTAGTCGCCGGGGCAGGCTTTATTAGCGAACCAGCGGTGGACCGTAAGATTCTGCTGAGCCACCCTGCCGACCAGCGTCTTATCGCCTTTCCACAGAAGCTGTTTGATGCCGTTTCGCCGGCAGATGTCGGTGCACAGCTCAATCAAGGCCGCCATAGCCTTATCAGTGATGGTATAGGGGTGCTTGGTGTCGCTGGCCACCTCGATGGTCACGGCCTGATAGTCGTTGGACGAGCCAGAAATGCCGTTTACCCGGATGGGATTGCCCTTTTTGTCGGTGCCTCCAGAACACCAGGAACGATCCTTCTCCTCGACGCACAGACCGATAGAGCCGTCATACCCAACAACATAGTTGCAGGAGGCTTTCCTGCTGCTGGGCTGGAACACCTCGCACCCGCGCTTCGCAGTTACCTGCCCAACAAAGCAGTGGATGGTGATGGTGTCGATGGCGTGGTTTCGATTGGGGGTCCTGTTCGGAGAAATCATCCTGACCGTAGCCAGGGAACTATTGGTGAATCCCATAACGCCGCCTCCTTTCTTTGCATACTTGTCGAAATACTTCTGGCCGTATTCGGCCCGCTGCTTCCGCCTTGCCTCGCTCTGGTCCGCGGGACGCTCGAACTGAAGGAGAACGATGTCGGATGCCTCTCGGACACTGACAGTCGTTCTCAGAACATTCAACACAGTCTTGTAGCCGGTGGAGAGTTCCTGCATCAGAAAACCGAGCTGCATCTCCAGGTCACCGATACTCTTCCTGGCGGCCTTGGCGCAGGCCAGCAGAGCGGCCTTTCGGCTGGGATATGTCCATTGAGCGAGACCATAGCCCGCCCGGTCATTGCCGAAATTGGCATAAGTGCCTCGGTCGACCATCTCGGTATACTCGGCGTCGGCCATACCCAACTTACCCTCATAGCTGTTCTGGAGATTGTTCGGGCGAAGCCCGCTTTCAGCGTAGAGATTTCCCATCAAACCGGCTGCCCCGGCATCGGTGAGCCCCTGCGCTTTCAGATACTCCCAAATCGTCTTCTCGGACATAGCATCACCCTCTCGTGTTCCATCTTCTCTTGTTCGCCGCATTGAGTCTCTTGTTGTAGGCGATCTGCTCCGCCCGGGGAATCTTCTGCGGCTTCTGGCTCTTTGCGTTGCAGACGTTGATAAGCGTAAGCAGCCGGTTCAAATGCCATTTCTGGCACTCAAATGGGATACCGTGGCAGATCATCCAGTAGTAGATGATTTCAGCAGTTACTTTCGGTTCGCTGGCCGTACTCTTCTTCATGTTGTGAAAGGTGGTAGCCGTCATGGAAGCGTCGATATAGGCTTCTACCTCCCGCAAAATAGCTGGGGTAATTGCCTTATAAACAGAGGAATCCACATTCTGCGTCAAGGTCATGCACCGGACGTAGTCAATGGACTCCTCCATCGTTCTTCTCTTCTTTGACAAAAACGGCTTGTGCCATTTCGACTCCCATTTTGAAAGTGAGACCAGCGAATGCTCCAATCGAAGCGTCTGCTCTTTTACATGGATGAAATTTTCGACGCCGTCAAACAGCTCGGTTTCAGGAATCGTGATTTCCAGCATTTCCGGTCTCCTTTAATAGGGGTCAGGCCGGAGACAGCGTGTCAGAACTGTCGGGGAGGGCAGGAGTCTCAGCACTGGGCTCCTCATCCGTCTTGGCCGGGATGATGCCGGCGACGAAATCGCTGGCGGCCTGGGCGTTGGTGGCCAGCTCCATAAACAACTGGCTGTACGCCTCCGTCTGAACAAAGGCGTCGCGGACCTCCTGGTTCTTGATGAACCGGCGGCCATCGGGGGACTTCACGCCGTAGGACTTGAGGATGATGTCCTTCATCGTGTCGATGATCTGCCGGCCGTTCTGCGCCTGGACGACACGGTTAATCATCGCGGTGAGGCCGCCGTCCACAGAGAGCTCCAGCTCGGTCACCTCGGCCTGGGTCAGATTGAAGTAGTGATCCTCGGTGCGGGGATTGCCGTTGTAGTCGACAAACTTAAAGGTCTTTTTCAGCATTGGGAGATTCTCCTTTCAAAAATTAAAGAAAGCGGAGCCCTCGGTGAAGAGAGCCCCGCTTTGCAGGGTGCAGGGATGTTGCGCAGTAAATCAGCCGGCGGGCGGAACTTCCTTGAAGAACTCGATGACCTCCTCGGGCATCGGCAGCCGGGACTCGATGGCGGCGTTATCGCCGTCGGCATCCTTGCCGTAGATGATGTCCTCGAAGGCGGCCAGCTTGGCCTTGTCGGTCTTGGTGGAGTCGATGGTCATGTGAGCAGTGGCCTTGTAGCCGGGAACGTTCACAGGGGTAGTGGTCATCGACCAGCTCATAGCGGTAGCCTCAGGGCTGTCGTTGACAGTCTGGCGGTTCTTCTCGGAGGGAGACGCCTGGGCCCCGTAAACCAGATGGAGCTTATAGCCGTAGTTCTGGCCGACCACATCGTTGCCGATCAGGGTGCGGTAGGACAGGCCGAACATCTTGCGGTTCTGCTGGCCGATGGTCACGCCCGGGGCGACCTCGGCGGAGCCGTCGCACTCCTCGAACTCGGGGGGATAGGTGTAGGCCTCCACGGTGGCGCCGAAGTCCTCGGCGGACATCAGGTTGAGGTACTTGATGTTGTCGGCCCAGACGGCGTTGGGCTCGCCGCCGGAGGGGGTCTCGTTGACAGCAGACAGACCGTTCCAGGGCACACCCTTGGCATACTTGCCGTTGTTGCCCATGGGGAACAGGACGCCGTGATCCAGGCCAGTCTCAAACAGGCGCTCGCCGATCTGGTCCCATTTCATTCTACTCATTGTCGATTTCCTCCTTTATAAGGTTAGAAGTATAGGGTGAACACGTCATGGTGCAGGTTGTCCGCTGTAAAATGGCGTTCGTGAACGCACATCGGCAGCAGCGCAACTTTTTTGGGCAGGTCACTGTCAGGGTTCCTATAAATGAGAGTCACCTGATAGCAGTCGTGCAGCAAATAAGGCTGATTGTTGGCAAACGTTGGTTTCATGAGCTTCCGCTCATAGACGATGCAGTCATATTCCATCTCCACATCAGCAGGGGGCTGGAAATAGGCCCGGCATTCATCGCCTCTGTCAGGACAATCGAGGATGTTACACAGATTTTCGTGAAGTTCGATTCTTCTTTCCGTTGTAGACACCCCCAATCGTCAAGATCAGCCTCGGATACTGTACTTCCACTTTGGTCACTTTCCATCTCGTGCCCATAAACCCGACATAGCGCATCCGGTAGAAGTTCTGATAGGCAAATGGATCGGCGACTATGCTGATCTCATTTGCAACGTTGACGTTGTCGTTGAGCGTTTCGGCAGATTGAAGAAGCCCGGTGTTCCGAAGCAGGTCACCGCTATACATCCGTTCGGTGATCTTTTCCTCGTGAACGCCGGGCGCTGTCTCAACCGTATCAGCATAGCCTACCGGTCCATAAAATTTTGCCATTTTGAACTTTCTCCCTTAGGCGGCCGCGCCAGAAGCAGGCTTCACGGGCTCCTCCAGGGCGATGGCAGACCACAGCCGGTGCAGAGCGCCGGACAGACGGGTCTCGATCAGGTACTTCTCCTGGTTGAAGTCGATGTCGAACTGGTTGAAGCGGGTGATCTCGCCGCCCTTGGTGGAACCGACGGTGTAGTCGGCCAGGTTGACGAAGAGGCCCAGGAGTTTGTGCTGGACGTTATCCTTGTCGGTGCGTGCCAGACCCTCGAACTGCTCGACGGTGTAGATGTTACCGACGTTCAGGGCGGCGGCCAGGTCGGCCTTGGAGTTGTAGATGCGGCGGCCGTTCAGGTCGCGCGCCAGCAGCATCACGTTGACCAGGTGGGGCGTGCAGAACAGGTCGGGCGTGCCGGTGCCCTTGAACTTCTCACGGGAGTACAGGGCGGCGGTGATGATGGCCTCGGCATAGATGTAATTCTCGCCGAAGTTCATGTCGGTGCGGGAGCCCTGGAGCTCGTTCCGGGCGGCCTCGATGTCCACGTCATAGTGGATGGTGTAGAGGTCGTCGTCGTTCCAAATGGAGCGGATGTGCTCCTCGGAGATCTTCTGCTCGTCGGCCTCGTCACGGCCGTCGCCGATCATGATGGCAATGGCGATCTCCTCGTTGAGGGTCATCTTCATGACGCCATACTTGTAGTTGACCACATCGAAATCAGTGATGTCGATGATGTCGTCCCGATGCATGGAGTCGCGGATGTAGATGGTCTGGGGATCGGTGGTTCGCTTCATCAGCTTCATGTTGCCGGAGGGAGTCTTACGCTTGCCCTTCTGGTAGCCATGAGCCCGGATGTCGTCGCCGCGGGCGTCCATATTCCTGGTGCGGATGCGGCTGATGGGGCTCTTGTGGACCTTGCTCATGACCACGCCAACCCAGCCCTGGTCCCGGGTGATGAGCTCGGGAGCGCCGGGCTTCAGATCCTTGTACTCGGGGAACAGGGCCTCGATGTCGTCGATGCCATGCTTGAGGGTGTCGCTGTTCTGCTCGGCATAGAGCTTCAGGGCCCCCTGGATGGTTCCGACGCTCTTCGTCTTGGCGCTGGCGATGATCTCCGTCTGGGCAGAGTGGCTCAGGGCAGCACCCTGAACCTCGTCAGGCTTGTCGAAAACGTTGTGCTTCATGATGTTGTCTCCTCCTTCAGGATTGTCAGAATGTTTGACGGTGCCATCGGTTCCGTCGGGGTTGGGAGCAGGATCGCCCGGTTGGCCACCATCCTCGGAGGCCTGTTTGAGCATAACCCCCATAGCAAGCTGCTGCTTGGGAGTGAGGGTTTTCCACACATCCTCGATGGTCTCGTTGGGGTTTCCATCAGGCTTGGGGTCGCTCTTGGGGGGATTGGAGCCGGGGTCGCCGCTACCCTCGTCAGAGTGGCAAAGGGTGATGGGCTCTCCCGTTCCGATGATGACCTCCTGCTCCGCGCCCTCACCGTGGGCCAGGTCCACGAAGTCGATAAACGCCCCGGGATTGGCACCGGCGACGACCAGGCTGAGCTCACGGATATCGCCGTGGATCACGTCCTTGCCGCGGCCGTTGGGCTGCTGCTTCAGCCCATTGGCGTAGATAGACAGGGCCTGCACGTCGCCATGCTGTACCAACTGCTTGGCGGCCTTGCCGCTCTCCGTCTCGTTGAAGAAGCCATAGGAATACACGCCGTCCTGCCGGTTCTCCAGAATGGCGTGACCCAGGATGTTGGCGGGGTCATTGTGCTGGTGGTTCCACACGATGGGAACCGACATCCCGTCGCAGTGCTTGAAAGCGTCGCGGCGAACCGTGCGTCCGTCGGCGCAGACAATGTCATTTCGGGTTGCCCAGCCACTAAAGTCATACTTCAGTTCCATTTTGAATATTGTCCTCCTTTGGTGTTGTAGTGGATTGCGATGTTTGGGTGTTCTCGGCCGGCGCGCTCAGGTTACTGTTCCGGAGCTCGTCCGCTTTCGGGTCAGTCGAGGGTTTCATGCCGATCTTCTGTCTGATCTCGTTCGAGGTCATGATCTCATTGCGAGTCATCTTGTCGCCGATCTCAGCAAATTCACCCACGGGCACCAGCTTGAACGGATCTCTGAAGAACAGAATGGACTGCTTCTGTGACCGAGCGGTTTTGGTGAGGAACTTCCTCTTCATCTCGTCAACGATGGCGGAGAGGATGGGCTCAATCGTCCTGGTGTAGTAGTTCTGCATCGTCTTTTCGTCGGCGGAACCATCCATGATGCCCTGAGTCAATCCCAACTGGCTGTAAAGCATACTCGTCAGGTATTCGATCTGGCTCATGAGATTGTTGTCGACGGGCCGATTTAGCTGAACCACATGCTCCGTTCCGTCGGTGTACGCAACACCATACTTGGAACCGGACAACTGTTCCTCGATATCTTTACGGCGTTCTTCCGCCTGTTGACGCCTCGCTGCCGTCTTAATGACGTAGGGAAGCTGGATGATAAGGTTGAGCTTTCCGGAACCGCTCTGCTCATCGATTGCGTCCAGCAAGTTGAGCTTCCGAATCAAACGCTGCATGGTGGAGTTGGGCTCATTCATGACCGAGTAGAAAGGATTTTCCACGATGGCCACGGTGCTTTTGGGCACCAGAATGTCCTCTTTCTCTCCCTTGCGGTCGTTGTAGACCCGAACTTTCACATGTTGCGGATACCACTCCAGGATCTTTCCGGTCCGCATCGTGGAGATGTCAAAGGAGCCTGTCTCCTTTGGATTGAACGTCGTGTCCACAGGAACGATGGCAACACAGCCCTCATCCAGCATGGACATGACAATGTCCTGAACGAATGCCCGGCCTGTCTGGTCGATATTCGCCTCCAAATTCAGACAGTTGTTCAAGCCGCTCTCAATGACTTCTTTGAATCGGTCATTTTCGTCCAACCGAACATGCTGGATCGTCATGGAAGACACATCCAAAGCGATACGGTTGTAAACCGAGGTCACAATGGAGCGTTCGTTTCCCCGACTGAAAATAGGCCGGTCCGGACGATAGGCGTAGCTGGGACCAAAGGAATAGCGGTAGCTGAGCGGATCGCGGCTGAGAAATGTGTTCCATGCGTGCCGAAGCCTGGAACCAAGCGTCATTTCCATTCGGAACTCATCACCTCCTTCATGACATAAAAAATCCCGCAGACCAATAGGCCCGCGAGTCCGTAAAATTACTCGAATGCTTCGGGATTGTGCTTATAGGCGATGTAGGCGTCCATCATGGCCGCAACAGCATCGATCTTCTGCTCATACCGCTTTTTCAGCAGCTTTCGGTTCCCGTTGGTGTCTTCCATAGCGATACAGTTTCCCATGGCATAAGTCATAAGCTCTTCATCAAAAATGAGCAGTCTGTCTTCGGCCAACTTCTTCAGTTCGCCAAGAGGTACTGACTCCGTCTTTGCGCCCTGAATGACCTTTTCAATACCATATGGCCCATTCTCGGCGGCCCAGCGCTCAACGAACTCCTTGGCATTGTAGGGGTCGTATCCAAAACACCGGACATCATAACCGCATTGAACGATGTGATTATCCAGGTCCTCATAGACTTGCATCATGTCAAGAATCGTCCCCTCAAGAACAATCAGGCTTCCTTCGTTCATGAACTGCTCGTACTTGATCCGCATGGCCGCCGGAAGTTTATTTAGCGTTCGCGAAGAAATATAGTTCCGAGTTTTTACTCCAAAACACCCATTTCGTAACGGGAATAAGAATGTAAAAGAGCAAAAGTCATCGCCTTGAGATAAGTCACCACCAAGAGCGCAAGGCAACTGCCAAAAACTCCGATATGGATGGGGGAGCGTTTCTTCATAAGTGAAGTAATAGGTATAGCCCTCCATCGGGAGCCCAAACCGCTTTGCTAAAATATCGTTTCGAGCAGCAGGAGCTTTCTCGGCTCTATCGACATCCAACTGGTATGTTTCGTAAGTGACTGTTTTTCCGATATTGGGATTTGCTTTCATCCACATCTCGGGATAGGCAACCTCATCAACCGAATCCAGCTTATACCACCAGATAGACACATGTGGATTGATGTAATTTCCCTTAAGGATGTCCATGAGCTCCATTTTGATGGTGTCTCCCGCTCCATTCCGGACAGTACCCTCGGAACTCGTGGCGGTAATCAGCCAATCATCATTCTTAGAAGCTCCTTGCTCTATGGCGCCAATAGGGTCTTCGCGAATGTCGCCGGAGAGCCATTCATCGACTGTTGCAATTTTACAGCGAAGACTTTGGAGCTTGTCAATCGACATAGGAATGATCCGTATGATAGACCCTGTGATGAAATTCTCGATGCCTTTTTTGGTCGAGGCAAGTTTTACGCGGTTGGCCTTAGAGCCAGTGGTATTCTGGAGTGACCCTTCTGTGAGAAACTGGAACAAAGGGCCACGCGCTCTGGTTATTGCGGTTTTGATCGGTGTCAAGACCTCTTCGGATTGACGAACCGTGGGAGCTGTAACGATTTGGTCAGTCGTGGATGTATCAATGTTCTGGAAAAACGATTGAATGCATGAATTGTAGAGCGATTTCGCAGCACCACGACCAACAATCAAATACTGCTTATTGATAAGTCGTTTCTTGATTGTTTTTGTAACGTAGTGCCCCCCGTGTCCGCCAACATTAGGTTCGTAAACAGAGCGTTCAACGAAGTAATACCAACCAAACACTTGCTCTCCCCAGAGCTTAAAACTATCCAAGAGGCAAAGATCCGAACCGTCTGTTAGAGTAAGTTCAGCCTCGCAGTATTTGATCCAGCCCTCAACCGCCTTGTCGTCGTAGTAAATTCCAGGATTGGCAATGAGGTCATCGATTCGGTTCATCTCCATTGAGACTTCCTTGCATACCGGAATCTCGCCTCGAATCACCTTTTCTCGGAATTGACCATAGTATTTGGGAACAGCAGTGTTTGATAAGGCCATCGGCTCACCTACTTCTTTTTGGGTCCGCCGTTAAAGATGGCGTTTGCAAATTCTTGCGGGCTGAACGACTTCGTGATGGCTGCTTTTCCAGCATACAAAAGGGCTCCGCTGGCAGCAGTAGTCAGCACTTTACTCCCCACGTCTTTCAGAATTTTTTGGGCATAGACGCGGCCAGAATTGACCTCCTGGTTTGTAAGTTCTCTGAGTTGCTTTTCCAACTGGAGCCTTTCGATCTTCTGCTTGAGCTGGGCATTGGTCAAGGTTCCGCGGTTTTTGGCATCCGTTCGTTTCTTCGTCTCAAACGCTCGCTGTTTTCCGGCGGTGGTCAGGCTGCCGTCTGCATTCTGAAAACGACGAACTCCCCACTTTTGGCCTTTGATGCCATGATGCTGAAGTTCATCCATTTCGAGTTTCCTCCTTTCCACGGTTGTCATCCGCAGGGTCCGCCGTAACAGAAAGCCGCCACTCGAACTCGCTGATCTGCCGATTGATTGACTCAATGGCTGCGGAGCTGAGAGGCGGGTCAAATAGCAGTTTTACCTTGAGATGCATGTAGGATTTTACCAATGAAAAGCGATTAGCGTTCTGCCCGATGAAATCAGACCACGTTTCGCTTTCGCCGGTGATGGAGAAACCGTTGGGCGGCCCGACGCCAATCTGTGCCAAAATTGAGAACACAGAATTGATGTGCATGATGAGGTCCGGATCGAAATGAGTATAACTCTCATCGATGCCCAACAGTTTCTTAACTGACGTCAGGATGCTTTCGGTAGTCTCCATAGGTTCCCTCCTAACGCCGGAGTTGGATGTACTTCTTCATGCAGAAGCCCTCGATGCCATCGGGGGTGCGGACTTTGCAGAAGTCCTTGGTGGAGCCATCCAGGTCAACGTCCACCTGAGACAGGCAGTCGATGACGGCCACGACCTTGGCGTTCTCGTCAGGCTCCTGGCGAACGTTGAGCCTCAGACAGTCGGTAACGATGCCGATATACGGCTTATCCGGAACAGGCTGCTTAGGCGCCGCCTCTTTCACATCGGGGCGGGTCGTTCGGTGCTGGGGATTGTTTTGCATGGTGGTCTTCCTCCTTCATTCAATGTTTCCAGGGACAGGTATCGTTTCTTACTCTCTCGATGGGAGCTGTAATCAGAAGACTTTCGTTGCCATAGTGAATTGCCTGGTGAGTTTCGTGAACGGTGGTGATAAGATACTCCGGATTGAGTAAAATATCGCTTCGGCTCCGGATGTCCTCTGGCCTGATCGGGTTCATGTGATGGATCAGTACCCTGGCAAATATCTCATGCCCAGGAACGCCTAAATCGCATCCGGCATCTCTGGCGATGACAATATCCCTCACCCGCCTCCACTCTTTGGAGCGATAGAAGTATTGGTTCATATACCGGTCAAACCCAAAGGTCTCCTGACCGACAATTCCGTCGAGGCGCAAATATTGAAACCGCTCCTCGAACGTCGGAAGCAGAATCAGTTCGGAGTAGCATTTAATACTCTTCATCTGGTTCCTCCTCTTGTCCGCTGTAGCTCTTCATAGCATTTACGGCATTGAGGTACAGTTCTTCCATTCGCGCACCGGACTTGATAGACTCCGCCTTGGCGGCCGCAAGGTCTCGCTGCTTTTCAAGCAATTCCTTTTCGATTTGAGCCCGTATCGAGCCGAGTTTGAGAAAATGCGAGATGACCTGAGAGGAAGCTGTCCCTTCAATGAGCTGCTTTTCGGCAAGGTCGACTGCCAAAGCTATTAGCTGCTGCTCTCTGGCCTCGGGCGTCGAAGCCGCGCGTCTCTTTCCCACAGCTTTAGCCATCCTCACCGCCTCCTCTCGCTAAGATTGATGACGATTGCTGTTGCGTTTTGGTGAGTATTGCAGTAGTTGGGGCAGCGTTTGAAGGAGCCCACATAAGCCGTTAAACCGGTCGGGCAGAAAGGAGAACCTTCGTGGAGGTGACGAAAGGTCCCGACAGGAAAATATAGGCCTTGTGAGCTCGTTCAAACGCTGCCCCGGATGAAACTGTTTTCCAAAAATATCCCCCGGAGAATTTTTGAGGACCGCCGCGATGCTATAGGGGGTGTATTTTTCGCTGCCCCCCCCCTATATCTTCTATGAAGACTGAAGCACCACGCATTGCAGGCGCAAAGCATCAACGAAACCAAGAATTGTTTGACATCGCTCGCTGAAAGCAAGCTCAAGGTTTCGATGTGGGTGCCAGTCCTCACTAAGCAGTCGCAGTGACGCCAGACTCAAAAGGACTTACGACTTTCTTGTAGATACCGAGGGGATTGTACTTGACGATGTCGTCGATGGCGCGCTCCATTTCCTGCTCATTCTCAGCATCGGAGAGCTGATCGGAAGTGCGGGCGATGCGGGCCAAGTAAGAGCAGGAGTGATAACCTTTGTCCTCGTCGAAGCGATACCAGGCCTCGGTCTGTGTAAAGGGGTCATACGGATTGTCTACCGTAGTCAGCGCACATTGAGCCATTTGCTCTCACTTCCTTTCACTCATTCAGATACTTTGAGACAGCAGAAGTCGAAATTCCCAAAGCCTCAGCAATCTCAGAGTTTGTGTGACCAGAGTTTGCCAAAGCCTTGATGCGATTGATACGCGCTTGCGACAACTGTGTCGTTGCTCTTGGGGTAGCGCGTTCCCTGACAGTCTTCGGTTCCGCATAGCGAAGGATCTCGCTCAACGTTGTATCAGAAATTGCGCCTGCTTGAATAGCTGTCCATTCGCCATCGCTGATGGTGATGCGAGTCCGTTTGCCGCTGGCACCGGTAGCAACTCTTGCATCATTGATGGCGGCCCGACGAATCTTAGAGATTTCGTCTTTGTCGGTGATGTTGTTGTCCTGCACTTTGGCCTTGACACGGGCATTGGCAATGCGCTGGGCCTCACGCTCACGAGTGGCGTTCAACTGAGCCACACGGAGAGCGGACATAAGCCTGGTTACTTCAGGCTCAAAGGCTTTTGCAGCACTGGCCGAACGCTTCAGCGTAGGCGTCGCTTTATATTCAAGCCTTGCCTGATTGGCCAGGGCTTTCATACGGTTAGCGTGCTCTGCATAGGCCTCTTCCTGAAGAGTGCCAGAGGACAGTTTACGAACATCGTCCAGGACCTCAATGCGGCTGACCTTTGTAGTGGCAAGAACGGTCTTCCCGGCTTTCGGGTCAACATAGGTCCTACCGGACTCCTTATAGACCACTTTGCCGGTGGTGGGGTCAATAACGCCGCTGCCCTGACGCTCAGGGACATCGACAGTCTGTTTCCGACGGGACAGCAGAGTAGAGGCACCGCCCCTCTCTTTTCCCTCTTCATCGGTATACCCCTGGTAACGTTTACGAAGCTCGGCGATACCGTTATCTTTTTCAGACTGCCGGTAATCCAGCTTGTGCTTGGCCGCATCGATGACCACCATGCTGTGTTTGACAGCTCTGGCAATCTCGCTCTCAGGAGCCCCCTTAAGGGTCATGTCCGTGATAAGGTTGGAAATCTCACCCATTTGCCGCTGTGTAGCAGCACCTTTGGAAAGCAGCCGAACGCCAGTCTTACCCTCAGTGGAATACTGTGTTTTCGGGTCGAAGCCCTCCAAATCTTTCAGGGCTGGGGTTGATTGGATCTTCACCCCTCTACCGGTCGGAATGACAACGACTTGGTCGCCATCGAAGTCCGCTCCGGATAAGCGCTCCGCAACCTTTGGGTTGATGCCAACAGCATCACGGATGTTCTTACCCAAGATGGAAATGGCAGCGGGGTTCTTATTGTTGACTGTGAGGACGGGGATTTCAAATGTGCCGCCATGAGGATAGCGAACTAAGGCTACCTGCTCGCCATCCCGATAATTTGGGGCAAAGATTTCAGTCTCTTTCATCGCGTTTAGGGGAAGAATGACCTGAGTGCTCTGCCTGGGAAGAGCTGCGGCTTTCAGATGTACGGCGGCGGAGTCGCACTCGTCGGCGAAGTCCAGCAACAGCTTTCTTTTGACAGTGGGGTTGGTCAAGGCGCAGATTTCGGCGAACTCGTCGGCGGCATCCGCATAGGTCAAGTCCAACTGCTTCCTGATAAGCTGGAGCGGCTGCTTAGAAAGAAACTGGGAAGACAAGTTTTTACTCATCTTATCCCAGTCGCCCTCTTCTTTTAATTTGTTGATAGCCGACAGCTTTTCCGTACCGTCAGCGCCGATGTAATGGCTCTGACCATTCGCTTTGATGAATGCTCCAAATGGGTTATCCGGGTCGGCCTGAATAGGCTTCATAACTTCCATCTTCGGAGTACCGGAGTGTTTATTCGTGTTGAACACGATGTCGGCTCCATCAGGCATATCATCAGAATACATCGCCATACCCTTGAGATAGTGGGTTCCGTCCACAAGGATACGGACCTGGGCATAGTGAGAATCACCAAGGTCCAAATCCGCCACGCCACGCCGAATTTCTATGACGCCATCTTTCAAAGCGCCGCCCTCATCGCCGTAAAGGATCTTCACCCGGCTTGAGTCAATACTGGCTGGATACTCACGCTTATCCCAGGAATCGCCGCCGTCAGAGGAATGATACTCACCGACGGACTTCACCAAGTCAAGGTTCTGATATACCTCTCTCTGGTCGATTTCAGGGACGGAGATGACGGGGGTGATAGTCCGCTTCTTGGGGTCGTTGACCTGGGGAACGCCGACGCCATATCGGTTGTAACCCTCGGTCTCCAGAATAAAGAGGGCTTCCTGAAGAACACCGGTCGAGACGCCAAGTGTACGCTCAACTCCCGTACCGACATCCAAAGCCCCTTTTTCGGCGAGTTCTTTCTTCAAAATCTCAGCCGTTGCACGAGCCTTGTTTTTGTTCTCGGCCGTGTTCTCATTCAGCAGGGCCCGAACAGAGGAGTCATTCTTGAACCCCATAATGGACGCAATCTCATCGAGAGTCTTTCCATCGTCCCGCAGCGATCTGGCCCGGTCGGCCTGGAGAGCCCTGCGCTCATGCTTGGCGACCCGAACCTGCATACGCAAGTCGGTGGTGGACAGCCCAATTTCCTGAGCAATCTCTTTTTCGCTTTTACCGAGGCGCTGAAGTTCTTCGACACGACTGAGAAAATCGCCGCCATGCTGGTAGGGGTTGTCACCGGAACCCCAGGGATAGCGCCCAGAACGTCGCTTGACGCCATAATGCATCAGGATGTCTTCCTGAATGGGATTCATAGTTTACCCCTCCTCTTCTCTGATTTTGTTGATTACTCTATCAAACGTGACGATTTTATCCATGATAGGGAGAATATCCGCAACCGTCGGATTATGGAAAAGGACTTGGTCATACTGGTAGATACGGAGTTCCATTTCGATTTCGCTGGGTTTGACATGGTACTCCAGGCAGAACAGAGCAGCATAGACCATCAACTGCTCCATATGGGTAGCCGCCTCGCCGGTCTTCAGATCATGGATGCGGAGCATATTGTTTCTGAACGAAATAGCATCCGCAGTCCCAAAGCAATTTGGCGAGTAGTAGAGGATCTGCTCCGGCGTCATCTTGAAACCGATGGCGTCGTTCACATACATATTGAGGGTCTTTTGCGACCTGGGCAATTTCTGCCCGAGGAGGATGCACTGAGCAGCGAAGGCGTGGAGCATCGTACCTCTTTGCGTTGCTAAAAATTTTGCGTAGGCATCCGCAACTTTTTCCTCACTGTAGTTGATCCAGTGGTATTTGCTTGCGCCAAGAAATGCATGTTGGCCCTCAAGGTTTGAATGCTTGTTGAAGTTCATCCAATACCTCCTCTTGGTTTTCAGGAGAGATGAACCTGGAGAAAGACATCTCATCCATCTTTTCAACGTAGTAGTCCTGGTTCGGCTGCTTCTTGGCTCTCGCAAATCTCTTGCATTCCAGGGAGGCCCATTTCTTTCCGTAGAGAACGAGCAAGTCAGGGATGCCCTGAATTTGGTCCATCTTGAAAACCATGCAGCCGGGGAAGAGCGTCTTCAGTGTCTCGATGAGTCTATCCTGAAAACCGCTTTCCAGTCTGGAGCTTCTGGCCATGAAGAGGCCTCCTTTCTTGACAAAGATAATAGAAAGAATGAAAAATGCGTGACACATCTCTCTCCTCTCCATAAAAGAGGCTGTTTTTTTGGCGGGAGCCAAAAAAAGCACAAAAAAAGCCGAGACACTCGTAAGCATCTCGGCAGCGGTTAAGTATTCGATTGTCGGTAGTCAGCTATTATTACGCAGGTAGCGAATCAGTATCCAGATAAGCCACAGCCCACCTGTGCAGAGAGTAAGCACCACATCGAGTAACAACCCGAGTGTGCCGCGCTTCTTTCCACTCCTGTTAGCCATCAGTCGGCACTCCTTTCAAAATATCAATTAGTCATCGTCTTCAGGCGGTTCCTGTAAAGGTCGAGTGATAAACTTATGAACCCCTTTGAGTAGCATCCCCAAGAGGTCGAGAACATTATCGGCACCCACACTATTCAGAGCTCCGCACTCGGAACACACCCAGGTCCCACCATGAATATCAAAGCCCGGTTGGGTATTCATATAAGCTCCGCAGTTGTCACAAATCCAATCGCAGCCGCCATCGTAAGAATCATCCATACTCGTTTCCTCCCCTTACAGATGCTCAGAGGCATAAAAAAGGTGCGCCCCGATGAAGAGACGCACCTGCAAAAGTGTATCTCTCCATTGCTGCCACACAACCCTCAGTAGCTACGATATGTATGAGGAAAGAGAGAAAACACCTTTTGCCAAGGTATTTCCTCGTAGCTACGAAAATATAGAGTTGTGTGGCGGTTTCAGTATACCACACCTGCAAAAGAAAAGGAAGAGGAAATCTCGCGGAGCCGTGATTTTTGCTGAAAATCGCTCTCTGGCCAAATGCCCACTTTTTTTCGCCAATTATATATAATTTATTACTTTTTTCCTCACACTAATTAAAGAAAAAAGTGGGAAAGTGGGCAGAAACCCCGCAAAGCCTTGCGCCGCAACGGTTTCAAGCTGGCCACTTTTGAAATAAAACCGGGCAGAAACCCACTTTTTCTGGCCAAAAACGTCCGTACACCTCTGCCAAACCGCCCCAATTTTAAGAGACTGGCCAAGAAAAGTGGCCAGAAATTTTCCCAACTTTTTGACATGAAAATGCCCCGACTTCTATCTTAGGTTAGAGAGATTCCTATTCTAACTTAGACAGAGCCGGGGCAAAATCATGCCTGTTGGACTACTTCAGGTTGCGCCTTACTCAAGATTTGGCGTCAGCATCAAACCCGAGCCATCACCTGTAATGAGCTGGGGCAGCTTGCCGTCCCACTTCTCCAAATACTGCTGAGCGATCCAGGTGTCAGGCATATTTTCAAGAGCCTCACGAGTGATTTCCAGAGCGCGGGCCTCGCCCTCGGCAGCCAGAACAGCAGCCTCCGCCTCAACACGAGCGACCTCACGTTCTTGCTCGGCTCTGGTAATGGCTTCCTGCTTCTCGTTCTCAGCCCGCAACGCATTCTGTTCCGCCTGCATCTTGGCCTCGACGGCCTGCTCAAAGGCATCGGAGAAGTCGATGTCTTTCACGACCACCTGGGTAAAGTTTACCGGAAACAGCTCCTCCAACTCCTTGACTTCTTCCTGCACCTGAGCGGAAAGGGTGGCGCGGTTCTCCAGCAGCGTCATAGCGCCGTAGCGTGCGAACACGATTTTGGCACGCTCCTCAACAACGGCCTGGAGCTTGGTTTCGAGGATTTCATAGGAGCCATACTGGGAGACAATCTGCATAGCTTGGGTGGCGATGGGCTCATACTGATACTCGATTGCGGCCGTCAAAGGCTGAGCATCCTTGGTATAACTTGCAAAGGACGCCTCATTGACATGTACCCGCAGATCCATAACCTCCACCGTGTCAGAGATCGGATTCACGAAATTGAGGCCGCCGGAGACAGTATGGTCGACCTTGCCGAAGGTCTTCACAATACCAACCTCGGTCTGATCCATGATTTTGACGCTGCCAATCAGCATCGCGATAGCAAAGATAGCAACACAGACGCCGATCTTGGGGTCGAGCCCCTTGCGCAGGGCGGTGGTGACGGCGAAGCCAGCGATGGCAATGATCGCGAGAATAACAAGCAGAATAATCATTTTCTTTACTCCTTTTTATGTAGTGTGTAGTTGATGGATTAGTACGCCCTCCTCATGTAGGGCAGATTTCGGGGAGTTGTCGGGATGTCCGGCGCTGGCACTTGCGGAGAGACATCCCGTATTTTTTCGGAGTAGTGCCGTCTTTTTTAGGCCAGAGTTCGGGACTCCCAAATGCGGCATTAAACACCTCCGAAACTGCGTCAACAGCTTCTTTCAGTTGTTTTCCGAACGCCAGCCAAGCCTCAGCGACTTTCTCAGCCGCCTTGACCAACTCTTCCATGGTCACTTTTTTCACCTCCAAATCTTTCCGGATTTCTTATCTACTAAAATGATAGGGCCCCGAACCTTAAAGCCCGCCACATCACAGATATTCAGGATGACCTTGCGCAGTTTCCGAAAGCGAT
>ERZ779626.324-NODE-324-length-30442-cov-45.467503_pt1 | contig 30442 bp, 29 predicted proteins | sample MGYA00514209_ERZ779626 | MGnify/ENA primary metagenome ERZ779626 (study PRJEB29562, sample SAMEA4376713) | mouse gut metagenome | isolation source: Cecum | study: EMG produced TPA metagenomics assembly of the A DSS colitis mouse model was used to assess the...
GTTTGCGGAAACGTGAAAGTGTTTTGTCACTCAACGGCTGTTCTTCACAGCTAGTCGTATGAAGGGCATACTGATATCGGGGATCCAACATTAAATTTTCGACAAGTTCATCATCCGAAATGCCGAAAATCTCTTTAATAATCAGTGCACCAATACAGACATTTACTGGAGTATTTGGCCTTGAAGCATTAGAAGAATACAGAACTTTGAATGGTTCTTCCTCTATGGAGGGGAAAATATCTTCTGCAAACGATTTTGCCCATGAGTGTTCCAATGCTTTTTGCTCTCGGGAAGTCAGCCCGCTAAAACTGTCTGTAAGGGACAACTGCTGATAAGAATTCATTCTGAACGACATATGCATCTACCACCTTCGCTTGATAAGTACAGTATATCATATCAAGCGGGAAAAAGTATTTTTGTGTAAAATTTTCAAGGTACTATAGGGGGCTTTTGACCCCAACATCATGATATAATTTTATCATGTTATTGCTAAGTGAATCAAGTTTATTGTTTTTTCTAATCTCTTTTTATCCTTATTGTTATGTGTTTACAAAAGTATACCTCGCGAAGACCTCGCCTTTTTTTATGTATTTACGAATATTTCAACTCACGCGCCCACGCAAGGCGCGACGGTGAGGACGAAATTGCCGTTGTCTTGCCGTTAAATATTTCAACTCACGCGCCCACGCAAGGCGCGACTTGGGATAGATAAACAGACGTTGTATAATTGGGCATTTCAACTCACGCGCCCACGCAAGGCGCGACACCGTATTTCCGCAAAAATAACACAAACCATATGATTTCAACTCACGCGCCCACGCAAGGCGCGACATTTCTATTTTCACCATATGGACAATGGTTTCTTAATTTCAACTCACGCGCCCACGCAAGGCGCGACCCAATCCTTGAAAAATCCAGTTATGGAACTTGAATTTCAACTCACGCGCCCACGCAAGGCGCGACGAAGTTATTCGCTTAAAACAAATCACGGGATTAATTTCAACTCACGCGCCCACGCAAGGCGCGACGCCTCAATGTACTGTTGTCAATAGAATCTGTATCATTTCAACTCACGCGCCCACGCAAGGCGCGACACGGTAATTCCTTTACTTTCTGAATGAATGTGTCAATTTCAACTCACGCGCCCACGCAAGGCGCGACTATCTCTCTTATTTTTGTGCAAAAATTAAGGCATATTTCAACTCACGCGCCCACGCAAGGCGCGACTTTACGACAAGACAATTACAAAACGGGAAATGAATATTTCAACTCACGCGCCCACGCAAGGCGCGACGGGAAAAGAATATTTAGGGATAACAAAATACTTAATTTCAACTCACGCGCCCACGCAAGGCGCGACTGATACAGCCCCTTCGCTCCTATAAACATCAACATTTCAACTCACGCGCCCACGCAAGGCGCGACTATTACACGATTGGATCTTTCATAACTGATGTAGTATTTCAACTCACGCGCCCACGCAAGGCGCGACCCACCGTGCCAGCGATAATCTCATCATACTTTGCATTTCAACTCACGCGCCCACGCAAGGCGCGACATATGGCTATCGTGGAATATCACGACAGAATGTTTATTTCAACTCACGCGCCCACGCAAGGCGCGACGGTAAATGTTGTATAATAAATACATAATATAAAACATTTCAACTCACGCGCCCACGCAAGGCGCGACGCTCCATGCAGCTTTGACGGCGTTTTCCTGCCGGTCATTTCAACTCACGCGCCCACGCAAGGCGCGACTGGTTTGTTGCTTGTTTGTTTCTATTTTCTGTTTAAATTTCAACTCACGCGCCCACGCAAGGCGCGACCAGAAGCCGCATTGAAGGGAATGGAAAAAGATTATTTCAACTCACGCGCCCACGCAAGGCGCGACAGAGGATGTAAGTTGCCGACCGGGAATTATAACATTTCAACTCACGCGCCCACGCAAGGCGCGACTTTACATTCGTCATCGAGATATTTTTGGTAAACATTTCAACTCACGCGCCCACGCAAGGCGCGACCGCAATATATTGATACAAAAATCCTAATACATACAATATATAATATTACATACCAATATACCAACTAATTTAATCATTTCAGATCATATTAACACAACTTTAAAACGATATTTTCTTGCGAACCTCCCCCTACTTATAATATTACTACCTCTTCGCAACATCAAACACACGTTCTTATCCATATATAAACACATACCCATCTTAACATAAACTTACTTACATGCTTCAAAGGAACGCTATATTATCACGACGCCCTCCGGATTATATGTCTCCTTTACCCCAAAATGTTCGATACGATTTTCCCAATTGTTTCCCAAGTAATAAAAGCGAAGACTGTCTTGTTTAATATCGACTAATTTTAAAAGTTTATCCTTTACTTTTAAAAACGTACCATAATCTGCATCTATTTCAAACACAGAATTCTGTACACGTTGTCCATAATTCACGCACTCTTTAGCAACCTTGCGCAGACGACTCCTGCCACCACTATCAATAGTACATACATCATAGCTCACCAAAACCATCATAAGCATTTCCTCCTATTTCTGCAAAAAACATGGATACTCTGCAAGTTCCCCACGGATATATTTTGCCAGCAGGGAGCTCTGAACATATGGAAGTAATCCAAACGGAATTTTTTCCTTCAAAAACGGATGGAGGATCGTACTCCTACGCTTTTCCTGCCATGCTGTAAGCACTTTTTTCTTTCCATCCCTTGTCAAAAACACCGCTCCGCTTTCCTGCACTTCAAAATCTTTTGCATTTACCTTTTTCAGATTGATCAGCGTCAAAACCAACCGCTCAATAACAGCCCTTGTTTCCTCGACCAGATCACATGCCAGGCTGCTCCTGCCAGAACGCAGTGCATGGTAATAGCCATAACAGCTATCAAGCCCCACACTTTCCAGCGCCGATGTGTAAGAACTTGTCATTATTGTATACAAATAGGAAAGCATAGCATTCACTTTATCCAGTGGAGGACGTTTTGTTCTCTTGATAAGGTAGAAATCGTCTTTTTGTGCTAAAATCAGTTTATCAAATATCTCAAAATACTCCTTCGCACAATTTCCCTCAATTCCCATCAAGGAATCTCTATCCTCTGTTTCATAAATTCTGGCAATTTCATTTTTAAGATATTCTATACATTTCTTAACCTCACCGCCTTCATCTATCTGCGGATAATCTCTAAGCGAACGCTTTATAAGGAACAATGTGTTATACACTTTTGCTGCAACTGTATTTTGTGCTAAGAGAATGGGCGGATCAGCAAACTGTTCGAACTGCGCTTTTCTGAGCAGTATGTTTCCTCTTGTCTTTCCCTGAATACGTGCAAGGAATTCTCCTTGTGGCGATATAAAATTCAGTGCAATTCCCAGATCAGCACATTTCCCCATAAGCGCCGGCGAACATCCAAGATACGAAAAGCAGAAAATTTCCTCAATATTCACAAACGGCATACGAAATTTTTCACCCTCTTCCCCCTTGCAGACTATATTTTCCCCATCAAGCGCCAGCCAGACTGTTTCATCCGTAATATACAATGAATTTAACAATTTCCGCACTTTTCAACCTCCTCGCACATATTTTTAGAGATTTCGCTCTTTACTGAATACGCACTGTCTTTGTAAAAACATACATCCTTTATTGAACACCCCGTACACTTCTGCCCCTTTTTCCGGGCTGGTATTTCATTTTTTTCCCATGTTTCTCTCATCTCGCGCAACATTTTCTTTAAAATATTGTCATAATGTTCAAACATACTGTCAAATGGCAGACGCACACGTTTTTTGGTATCCGAATAATACACAAAACATTCTGCATCGCCTCCCCATATGTAGTCGGCACATATTTTTTGTGCAAATACCTGTATCGCATCTGTCTCATGATAATCGCAATCCTTTGGAGGCTTTGGCTTATATTCAACAATTTTTATAGCATACGAATCTGGAAGCCCCTTCACCTTAATGCCATTTTTGTCCTTCACAAACTCGACACAATCAGCTATCCCAAATAAATCATACTCTGGAAGATCGTTATACAAAGCTATCGAACTTCTCACTGTTTTATTTCTATCCGAAAAGCTGTGGCTGCCATCATGCACTCTCCCGTGCATGATATCAGCCTTCACTACAAAAGCATTTTCAACCCAGTCGTTGTTGATCTCCAACAACCCCCAGCGCCTTGGACAGTACATATAATGCTGAATGGTACGTATATTGATCGTTCTTGCATTTACATCTGTCATAATTTTTCTATCAAGGTAACTCCTTCCGGCATTGCTTTGTCCACAGTAATCGTATAATCAGAAAATTTTCTTGGTGCAATGACACCGTCATTCCTGTCCACATGAATCTTGTCAAAAAGAATATGGGCCGGAGCATTCCCAAGAGATGAATCATGTCGAAACACATACAGCTTTCTCATACACATCTTTCCTCTCGCAGCGCTTCGATCATTTTCAAACATATTGATGACTGCACGCCATAAAAGCTCCAGATCCTCCTCTGAAAATCCAGTCACCTTCTGTGACAAAGATGCCGAAATATAGCCCTCCGCCCTATAAAGCCCGTAATAGATCATACTCTTTTTTCCCATCTCAGAATTGCCCGCATTTTCTCTGGCCTCACTTGTCTTTGCCTGACGTGTGATTGTAATATCCTGGGCAAAAACCGGATCGATACTTCTCGCAAAATTGATCTGTACCGGTCCCCTCACTGTGCCGCACTGATCATCACCAGTACTCATAACAGCACCAAACGTACGCACATCGAAATAATTTTTGCACATATACTGCTGTGCCTTCTGCACATCATCCCTGTTTTTTCCGCTTTGCTTTTTCGTAAGTTCCAGCACATCATATGCCTCCGTAAACTTCGAATTGAGATTTCTGTCATTTTTGATCAGTATATTGTAACCTTTTTCTCCCTCCTTTTCCAGCTCCACATAGTTTCTGATCTTGCGCTTTAGGCAGACATCCGTAACGATTCCCTGGGAGGTTTCCGGATCGATCCTCGGCTGGTTTCCGGCGTCCGGATCACCATTGGGATTACCATTTTCCACATCAAAAAGCATCACAAATTCGTATCTGTTTTTAATTACATTCTCCATAGTTAATTCTCCTATCTACTTCTGTATTTTTTATTGGCTCTTTACTGTTCGCAGTATATAATGACTGATTCTGTTGATAATAGCCAAGAATAAATCGTCCCTGTTCCTCGAGGCTGAGTGCCGCGGGAAAAAATGTTCCAATGTCACTCATGATATCACTTATCAGGCGTTTGTAAAAAATTACCGATTTTTCCTCCAGCTTCCTCAAATGATGATTTGACAACTCCACCAGCTTCGGGAATACCGTCGCCGGTCTTGAACATGCAGCTGAAAAATAACTATCTACAATGGTAGTGTTCAGTTTTCCCTGTGCCGAATCCTGTTGAATTTTTTCCAGCACTGCAAAAAGCCTTCCGCAGCGATAGGCCGTGTTTTTTTCTTCTACATCCAATGCCATTTTGATCTCCTCCTTGTCTTGTATTCTTCGTTCTCTGCGATTGATACATGCTTTAATGATACCAATACGCGTCGGATTCATCTTGATAAAGTGCTTTCCCTCCACATTATGATCTGTCTTAATGCGCTGGATCACTGTGGCAAGCAGTTCGGCAGGATATATGCTCCCGCTGATCGCCGCACGAATGATCCCTGCCATTAGCGGCGGCGGAACGGAATCCTTTGCGGACTGCGGAGATTTCAGTTCTCTGGCTATGCTGCCAAACCGAATGACCCGATCCCCATTTCCCTTTATCGCCAGATCGATCTGGTGTTGTGCCATATTTTCCATTATTTTGCCAAAACTGTTTTTCATGACAAATTTCTGACAGATACGGGAACTGTTCGGAGTAAATCCTGCCACATAAAATTCAACGTCAGCATCCATGCCAAGCGATCCATAATCCACCGGTGTACCCGTCTTAAGCCTTACCATAACTTCTTCCAGAATCCTGTCAGCATCGACCTTCGGTGCCTTATCAAAAAACTGCGAAAACAAGTCACACTCGTTTGTATCGTCATGTTCCAATGCAAAAAAGGTGACAACCATATCGTTGATCAACACTCTATGATGCAGATCATTTACAAGACTGTTGAACGCCGCCGTATATTTTTTCATAGCGATTTCCGAAATGTTACTGTTATACGACTGAGTTTTCCCATAAGACTCATATGCAGATTCCTTCATACCAACCAAAACACAGCCCGATGAATTTCCACCGGGAAATTTGATCTTATCATGAATTCTCGCTGTCGGAAGCCGCTCTCCCATAATAGGGCATATCGCAGTATGTAAATCCTCCGACGCAGATTTCTCTTTGTTTTCCATCAGAAGTTTATGATACTTCTCCACAAACTCCTGATCCGTTTGTGGTGACTTTGTAATGTCACTGTCGAGGACGAAACAGAAATAGGAATTCGAATACTCTTTTCCTAATCCAAGCAAAAATGGATTTTCTGTCTGCTGAGCCGGATTCCAATTTTCAATAAATTTTTTATACGCTTCACAGACTGGTGAATTTAAATTCTCAAAAAAATCAAGATTTCTCCGCACAAAATCGTCGTGGGATTTTCTTGCCTTCCCTGTACTGTCATCCGGCGTGAGTTTTCCATCAGTATAATTTAGTCCGAAAATATACAACGGACGATGTTCAATAATATTTGAACAGACTGCAGTTTTTTGCGAACGCTCCGGCAGCGCGATCTCCCTTGGGACTTTTTTTATTTTTGATGGTTCCTCCGTGATCGTTCCATCCTTATTTTTCGTTTTTTGTGGTATTTCCACTTCATCGCGACAATCATTAATTGAAGAAATCTCCCCCTTTTCTGTCAAATGGACCTGCCAGCTGACAGCCTGCATACCATATCCTTCAGGTATCTCGGACAGATCTTTCTCATTTCTGCAGTCATAATAATCACACAAGGCTTTGATCAACATACCATTCCCTCCATATATTTCCCAACATCTATTATGCCGTCAATCATATACGGGTGGTAAAAAACAGCATCTGCAGTATCCGAAAATCTAGGATTTTCCCAGTCTCCATTGACTGGCTTTCCACCATCCTTAAATTGCATCCGATACAACATATAACCCAGGTCAGTGACTCCCTTAAGCTCGGGGGCGATCGCGTCATAATCAAAATCTTCCACCAGCTCAATCCTGTTCACTGCAAACTCCCGCATTCCAAGGCATGGCTGCCGGAAGCACTGCCCTTTTTCCAGCCTGCGCTTCAATATATTATAGTGCTTTTTTTCATCTTCGTCATCATTCTCTGATCGAAGATGCGTCAGTTCAAAGCAAAACTCAATCCCATATTTTACATCACGCAAAACCATACTGGAGCGCTGACTTCGCTCCTCAGCCGTGAAGATCTCCGGAGAATTGTCCCCTTTCATCTGTGATTTGACTTTAGACAAAAGCACCTTACTTTTTACTTCGTTTCTCCTTACATTCATAAATCGTATCGGATTAAAAACAATAATGCGTTGGATCCGGTAACGTACTGCAGGCTTCCAGTACACTGATTTGATCAATCCCTCCAGCGCAGACGGTGTAGGGACATCATATGATACACGCTCTACCTTGCTCTCGGGCCTCGTGAAAAGTGCATAATCACCCTCCACAATCATTTTAAACCCATAACTCATTGAACATCACCCCATTTTTTTACTTATTTAATATATCAACTAATCAAACTATATAACATCAGTATAGCAAATCTATCCATAAAATTCCATCTAAACTACAGACAATTTCGCCTGCAAATTATTGTGCATATTTTACAAATTTCCAAATTTCATATTGTAACTTCTCAAAATTCGGGTAAACTATTTTTGTCGTAAAATATACGTGAGTTGAAATATTTATTATATTTACTACAACGCAAAACAGCCCTCTGCGCATTTCATGCATGGAGGGCTGTTCGAAAACAGACGATCAGCAAACAATATCATCATTAAAATCTACATTCACTCCTGTTTCATCATCATAATACTTCATGTTATTCAAAACGAATACGCCCACTCCGCAATCCTCAATAATTCCTTTTCCGAGCGCAACATTAAACTCACAGTTTTCCCACTGGTTCAATTTTAATGACACCGTATATTTCTGCAGACTTCTCAAAGCAGATCTGTCGCCCCGTTTTACTCGCTCAAGCAGCTCTTTGCAATCCGCGTCCCGATCGATCACCACACCTACAGAACAATCTTTGATCAGTTTAAAGTTTTTTGCAAACGTCATAAACGGAATATCGCTAAAATCCTTGACTCCCTCTGCTATGCTGTTAGCCTCAATCTGCTTGTCGTTAAAATAAAAGATTTCTTTATAATAGTATTCAATACAATCCTTTGAAGTAATGTCGTCATGTACCGTAAGAAGTTTTTTCGTCGTATTGATACGGATATCTTTTGATACGTTCGTATCTTTTTCAAAAATGAACACAAAACCTTTGTCTCTTTTCCCTTCACGATTACTTCTTCCTCCCGCCTGCAATATACTATCCAATCCATTTAACTCACGAAATACTGCTTCAAAATCCAGATCGATCCCAGCCTCCATAAGTGATGTTGAAACAACCGTGACAGGTTTCTCAGCCTGCAGATCATCCCTGATCCGTTTTATTATTTTTTCGCGATCGACCGGCATCATAAACGTAGACAGGTGATATTTATTTCCGCTGATCATCCGATACAGTTCCTTAGCCGATTTTTTGGAATTAACGATAATAAGACTCTGCCTAAATCCCGCGGCTTTTTCGGCTATTGTCTCAAAATCACAGCATCCGAGGTCAATATACTCCGCTTTTTTAAAATAGCAGAAATCAGTCGTATCCTTGATCAAAGTCGAAACACTACATTCTGATGCATACCTTTCAAACAATTTCGTATAATCCGGCATCGTCGCAGAGAGAAAGATCGCTTCAGAATTCAAATACCTGGTGATATAGCCAATCCCCCTGAGACAGGGTTGAAGACATTCAACCGGCAGTGTATGGATTTCATCAAAAACGATCACTGCATTCGCCATATTATGCAGTTTTCTCAATGAAGTTGTCCGATAATGACACACCGATTCAAAAAATTGCACCGCAGTTGTAATGATCATTGGCGCATCCCAGTTCTCCGATGCATACTTTAATTTTTCCATGGTTGTCCGATCTTCACTGCCGCCGTCCTGTTCAAACGTATAATTAGAGTGATGCTGCAGCACGTCAATAACCCGCCCGAATATGTCATTAAATTCCTTTGCAGTCTGTTCTATAATGCCCATATATGGTATAACATAAATAATACGTTCCTTTCCGCTGTCGGACAGAACTTTGTCAAGTGCAATCTTTAAACTGCACAACGTTTTACCGCTGCCTGTAGGCATATTTAAGATGCTGATCTTTGCACTTTCCCTGGCGTTTTCATATGCCTGTCTTTGAATCCTTGATCTTGCCGCCTGTAAGGCACTGTCTGATGGCATCTGGGCTAATCTGGCAGAAAGCAGGTCTCTTGCCGCACGAAAATCCGCCTTAAGCCCTCGTTCAACATCAGGTCTGCAGAACGTTTCAGTTTCGATAAAATCAGCGTCCACCAGACATGAAAAAAGGTATCTTGTAAAGAAAGCATACAGCTCAATAAAATCTTTTGGAGATTTTAGGCTTCTGAAATAGTTTCTCATCTGAGTAAAATCCGGTTCTTCCAGTGTTATCTCATCTTTATAATCACGATAATCCCACTGACCCACATATTTCTCTTCCTGTTTCTCGGAAATCCTATAAGACATTGTGCCTTCCATAAGACCTGCACCTCCGTCCTGCAGCCCTGTGTGATGGCACGCAATACAGTATTCAAGCATCGGGGCAAACCGGTCAACTTTCATTAACTTTCTATACTCGATCGCACCACAGGCAGAATGCTCATATCTACCTTTTCCACCATTTAGTCTCTCCTGAAAAGCATCCGCATATTTACCGATATCATGTGCCAGTCCTACCGCATATGCTGCTGACTTAAAGACATCAATTGCATTTTTTTCTGCCAGTTCTGCTGTTTTTTCAAGATGTTTCTTAATTGTCTGTTTCCTGCCCTTATCATCTTTGTGCGCATATTTTTCATTCATTTGCTACAAAACCTCTACTTCACACCGGTGTTCCTTCGTCTCTCTGCTGTAACTGATCCCAACCGCCAGGATCCTGCCTGTAAATTTCGGATCTTCGCCCAGTTTTCCCAGAAATCGCAGATCATACCGCTTATCCTTAATCTGCTCAATTGCCTTCCCGGGCATACTGTCCACTTTCAGTTCCAGAATGATCCCGTCTGCATTTTTCCGCTCTGGATAAAATATAAAATCAACATATCCCTTTCCTGCCCGGTCTTCCCGCTCAACCCGATATTTATTACGGGCAGAAAGATAACACAGATTTACGACCGCCGACAACTCAACCTCGTTATTATAAGACAGAATCGGCGTCTCTGTATTGTGGGCAAACTGCAGGATATCTTCCATGGTCTTTGTATCTCCAGCCAGCGTCGCCTGAAGCATTTGCTCCGATTTCCTTGCAAGGTTATATACATATCCCAGAGAATCCTTCGTCAAAAGCAGTTCGTTAAAGCGATCCATCAATTCTTTGTTTGGGATCAGAACGGCTCCGTCATCGTAAGTCAAAAGACCGTAAACCACCATCGCGGAATAGATCTGCTCCCTGGAATGGATCTCCATGGAAACCGCGGCAAACTGCCCGATATCGGCCGCCACCCGTTCGCCTGATACCATTAAGACCAGATCGTCCCTCACATCCTCGATATTGTTTCTGATATAATAAAACAGCTCGTCATACGGACCGGAACTCGTCCAGTAATTTCTAAGCTGGCTGTCGGTCAGTGCCAGAACAACAGAACGCGGATTATATAAGCGATTCCCCGCAGCCGTATAATACCCGTCATACCAGAGCCGCAGCTCCTCCCTGCCAAACTTTGGCGTTCCCGCTTCGTTCCGATAAATTTCATACAGCCGGTCGACCTCCGTATCCGAAAATCCAAAATATTCACTGAACTTCTCTGACGTGACCATGTCGTACTCCACAAACATATTCAGTTCTGAACCGCTGGAGTATTTTGCAATTGGCAGGACACCTGTCATATATGCAAACTCTACATATGGCTGGTCTTTTAGAAGCCACTTCAAAAACAATAGATACTCTTTATGTTCCTTTTCAGTTATAAATGGCATATAAAAAACTGCATCCCATTCATCCATCACAAACAAAAATCTATTTTTTGTCTGTTCAAATATCTTCTGCAGGACATCCCAAACAGAAACGATCTCACCCAGGTCATGATCGAGGTAATCCGCAGTCAGATCCTCCAATATTCCTTTTTCGATCCGCTCTATATATTGTGCAAAGCTTTTACATCCTTTTATCCCTCTGCTAAAATCAATATAGATCAGATCATGCTGATTCAAATGCGCGCTGTATTCCTTCTCTTTGGATATTGCCAGATCCTCAAATATCCGCTCCCCTTCATCCGTTTTCCCGAAAAACGCTCCCACCATATTTGCCATGACCGTTTTCCCAAACCGCCGGGGTCTCGTGATACAGCAATAACGGTTTCTTTTTCCAAAATAAGGCACCAGTTCCTTTAATATCAGCGTTTTGTCAACAAAATAGGGATCCCGGAGCACTTCCTTATATCCTTCGTACGGCACACGGCTATTTAAAAACATTCCCATTGAACGTCCCTCCTTTCCTCTTATTGTAACAGATGCCATGAAGAATGCAACCATCCCCAAATATCCTTCAAAAAAAAGCTTTTCAACTCGCCGTCTTTATGATAGAATGGGCGTTAGTGAGATTTGCATATTTATACATTTGTGCAGACAGTTGAAAGGAAACAGACAAATGACAGCATTTCAGGAATGGTTCTCCAATTTTTCGAATTTATTTTATAAGTGTTTTATCCGGGACGACCGCTACAAGCTCCTGCTTGACGGCATCGGCGTGACGGTCAAGGTATCACTCCTTGCCATTCTGATCGGCGTCGTGATCGGGATGCTGGTTGCGCTGTGCAACCTCTCCAGGAGAAAAGTGATCCGGTTTTTGGGGAGCGTCTACACCGATGTGATCCGCGGAACCCCCTCCGTCACACAGCTGATGATCATATACTTCGTCATCTTTGCCACCGTGGATCTGGACAAGTGGATCATCGCGGCGATCGCATTTGGCGTCAATTCCGGCGCCTATGTGTCGGAGATCATCCGCGCCGGCATCCTGTCCGTCGATCACGGACAGACGGAAGCGGGCAGATCGCTGGGGCTGAATGCCTTTCAGACCATGACAAGGATCGTGATCCCCCAGGCGGTCAAGAATATTTTTCCCGCACTCTGCAACGAGTTCATCGTTCTGATCAAGGAGACCGCCATCGTCGGTTATGTGGGACTGATGGATATCCAGAAAGCGGGCGATTTTATCAAGAGCGCCACGTTCAACGCGTTCATGCCGCTGTTTGGAACTGCCGTGATCTACTATGTCCTGATCAAGATCCTGACACTGCTGCTTCGCAGGATCGAGATCGTGCTGCGCAGATCCGATATCCGGTAGGTATAAAAGTAAGTGCGTTTTTCATTGCTATATGAGCCGTCAAAGGCGGCATGGGAGATTTACATGATAAAAGTAAAGAATTTACATAAAAAATTTGGGGATCTGGATGTCCTGAACGGCATCGACGAGCATATTTCCCCGGGGGAAGTCGTCGTGGTGATCGGTCCTTCCGGTTCCGGCAAGAGCACCTTCTTACGGTGCCTGAACCTGCTCGAGGACGTGACGGAGGGCGAGATCTATGTGGACGACCAGCTGATCAATACGCCGAAGGTCGACATCAACAAGGTGCGCCAGAAGATGGGCATGGTGTTCCAGCAGTTCAATCTGTTCCCGCACCTGACGATCATGGACAATATCACGCTGGCACCCGTTCTGCTGAAAAAAATGACAAAGGAGCAAGCCGTCAAGACAGGGAACGAACTCCTAAAGCGCGTCAATCTGGCGGACAAGGCACAGGCTTACCCGGCACAGCTCTCCGGCGGGCAGAAACAGCGCGTCGCAATCGCGCGGGCGCTTGCCATGAGCCCGGAGATCATGCTGTTTGACGAGCCCACCTCGGCGCTCGACCCCGAGATGGTCGGGGAGGTTCTCGATGTCATGAAAGATCTGGCGCGATCCGGCATGACGATGGTGATCGTCACCCACGAGATGGGCTTTGCCAGGGAAGTCGCATCGAGGGTTCTGTTCGTCGACCAGGGCGTGATCATGGAGAGCGGTACGCCGGAGGAAGTGTTCGGCAATCCGAAGAACGAGCGGACAAAGCTCTTTCTGAGCAAAGTCCTGTAAAGGTATTATGCCAAACGGCTTAATATGATATATCAATCGGCTTTCATAGCCTCCCGGTGATGCGGCGTGCGGATTTCAGACCACAGCGGCAGGCTATGGCAGACAATCAAGGAGGAGAAACATTATGAAAAAAGTAACAAAAATGGCAGCCCTTATGCTGGCGATGGCGATGATGACGACCGCGCTGACAGCATGTGGCGGCGACGAAAAAGGCAGCAGCACAGCGACAGATACGACTGTCACAAATTCCCAGACGCAGGACAGCGCCCCGGCGGACGCAGAACCGACAGAATCCGCTACACAGGAGGCAGCTCCCGAGGCTGACAACACACTCACATTTGGCACCAACGCGGAATTTCCGCCCTTTGAGTTCGTGACAGGCAACGGTGTGATCGACCAGTACGACGGTATCGACATCGCGATCGCCAAGCAGATCGCAGAGAAAAACAACATGACACCGGCGATCGAAAACATGGAATTTGCTTCTCTGCTGGTGGCATTGCAGAACGGTCAGATCGACGCGGCGATCGCGGGTATGACAGTGACCGATGAGAGAAAGGAAGAGGCGGATTTCTCGATCCCCTACTACACAGCCACACAGGTAATGATCGTGAGAGAGGACTCCGACATCACCTCCGCCGCAGATCTCGCGGACAAGAAGATCTGCGTTATTGAGGGCTACACGGGTGAGATCTGTGTCAAGGATATGGGGTATCCGTACGAGGCGTTCAAAAAGGGCACCGATGCTATCATGGAACTGGTCAACGGAAAATGTGACGTTGTCGTGCTCGACTCCGCCACATCCCAGAAATATATCAGCGACAACGAAGGACTCAAGATCGTGGAGGATCCTTCCGCCTTTGAATCCGAAGAGTATGCCATCGCGGTGAAAAAGGGCAATACAGAGCTTCTTGACAAGATCAACACAGCCATAGACGCCATGCTCACCGACGGCACGATCGCAGAATTAGGCGCACAGTATACAGAAGGGCTCTCTGCAGAATAAACCAGCCGGTCAACACCGACGGATTGTGTAGCGTGTGTTCAAAAAATTCATATGTGGAGGGATACGGTTTAGAACAGCCGTATCCCTCCACTGGCTTTTTCACCTACTGGCAGGGCGGTTCAGACCGCATGCCTGCTGTGCGGCGATCCTACTTCCGGATCCCGTCAAGCACGTCTGCCGGGATCTCAAACTCCACTGTTCCCATATACATCGGTGCCACATCGCCCTCGTTGAACCCTATGACCACATTTCCCCGCTCATTGAGGTAGAAGGACGTCTCGTCCGTGATCGCCTTGAAATTCCACTCCTCGATCTCATCATTCAGCCAATAGTACACGCTCTCGTCCGCGTCCATCCGCTCCTGCATCTGCACCTTGATATTCTCGCTGATCGGCGTGATGTAATCCGCCCCCTCCTCAAATATATCTTTCAGCTGCAGCCGCTCTCCGGTATTTAAGTCGATCGTGTAAAAGTAATTCCACTGATAACCGCTGCCCGCCCCCTGATAGCAGATCAGTTTCAGTGTAAAATACTCGGGCGTCGTCGCGAGCACCTCGCTCTTCACCACGACATCCTGATACCCCATCTCCTCATCCAGGTTTTTCTCAAACTCCGCGATCAGCTCATCCGTGATCGACTGGATCTCCGCGTTGATCTCCGCCGTTGTGCGGTCTATATTTTCCTGCAGGGTGCTGTCCGCGAGCTGCTCCTCCGGCTTGATCTCGGGCACCTCGATATCCGCCATATTGCGGTCGCTCTCATATTCGTAATCGCGGAATGTCACCACCTTCACCAGCTGGCCGATGATCGGGATCTGCTCCATCGCATGAGCGATCGTCCCCGACGTGTTGGGCAGTATGACAAAAAGTCCCGCCGCTACCGCCGCCGCTGCCACTGCAAATCTTATCCCGCCTGTCCTCTTCTCTTTCATTTTACCTGCCTCCTTGATCGTCCTGTGCAACTGTTTCACCTGTGCGTCTGTCATCTGGTGTTTTTCATACTCTTTTCTTAGTATATGTAGTTCTCTTTCCAGCAAATCATTTTTTTCAACCATTTTCTCCCTCCATTCTTATGAATCTTCCAAATGATCACGGAGCTTTTTGATACTGCGGTAGAGCCTGCTCTTGACTGTGTTGACATTCTCCTCAAGGATATCCGCGATCTCCTCGAGTTTTCTGTCCTCAAAGTAGCGCAGTATGACGACCGCCTTGTCCTTCTCCGGCAGGGCATCGAGCGCCCGCCTGAGATCGATCTTATCACAGTTGTCCTCCGTGTAGGACAATTCGAAACCAGTCTCCTGCATGGATTCATACGAATATTTCCGAGGCTGCCTTAAATGCCGGAAGCACTCATTCAGCATGATGCGGTACACCCACGTCTCGGCGTACGCTGCATTTTTCAGCGTGCCACTTCCCCGCAAAGCCTTGTATGCACCGTTCTGTACGATATCGCAGGCGTCCGCGTCATTGTGGACATAGCTGTATGCAAGCCGATAATACTGATCGTATTTTTCCAGCAGGATCGTTTCGAGCAAATCTTTGTTTGCGCTTTTGGCAGTTCCCTTTCTGGCAAAAATCTGCACTTTTTCCACCTCCTCAACGCTTTCATAGGTTCCCGAAGATTCTTGTTCCTAAGCTCCATCCAGACAGAAATAAGAATTGCGGACTACATGGATTATGCCAGGCAAAATTTCGACGGCGATACGGTGGCATCGTCTAGAAATTTTAACGACGCAATGGTGCGAAACAGGCGGTTCACGATGCCAATTTCTGACCGGATGGAGTACTAACCGCAGTTGCAAAAGAATTTCCAGGAAGCTATTTTATACAACATTAGACCTTTCACCTGCCGGAATAGTTTCAATAAAAATTTACTGATGCTGCAATTTTTCAGTTTCCAGCTTTTTTCATTTTTTGGTATTGGTTATCGTGATATTTTAAGGCATTAAAATAAGCCCTCTATCAATCATATATCTACAACTGATAAAGGGCTTATGCTGATGTCCTAAATTATTTAGTTCATATCTTATTAAGGCTCTCATTTTTGCACTTGGTGTAAAATTGGTGTAAACACACTTACTGCACCCTCTGAAATGCCTTATTTTACACGGTTTTGGCTATAGGAATTGCACCCTGCCCCGAAGATTTGTTATTTTGTTTACGTGATTAAATATAGCACGATTTTACTTGGAAATCAAGGGACGTGGGTTAATTTTTGAAATTACTTTTTTATATTTGCATAGGTCACTCTTCGGAAATGGCTTACCGTGTGCTGGGTAGATCCAGTCGACATCTTCTGCAAGCAAAACCTCCCAAGACTTTTCAAGCTGAGCTTTATCCTCTACCCATATGATCAACCTTTTCATACTTGGCAGACCATTCATCGCAGCGTCACCGCAAAAAATAACATTGTCGACACTAAGCGAAATCGAATCCGAAGTGTGACCAGGCGTATACAAAATCTTCCCCTGCAGCAAGCCTTCTAACACAGTCTTGTTTTCTTCCGTGATCTCTATAAACCTGTCATCATATTTATCTTCGATCGCAGGAAACAGATGCTCCGCTTTGCCAAACGCCCCCATCAATCTGCAGAATATCCATGCAAGAAATGTACTGCATCCTCCCTCAAAAGAGTTCTGTCCTCTTTTCAAGGTTGTCATGGCTTTATTGCTCATGATCACTTTCAAATCCTTGTTTCTTCCCAATAATTCATTCAAAAAACCTGCATGGTCATCATGTGCATGCGTTAAAAATACATACTTGATATCTGATAATCCGATCTCCTTATCGCTCAACTTCTTCTCTACAGCGCTAAGGCTATGCTCATATCCTGTATCTATCATAATGTAACCATTCGGCTCTGCATACACATAGGTATTCATTATCCTGTTTCCAACGTTATAAATATGCACATCAGTTTCCTTCATTCAAAATATACAAATCCTGAGTTGTTCGTATCAGTTTCGGTGTCCCTGTCAATCCCCCTGCCGCCAATGACGAAATGAGCAGTGTTCAGTTCCCCAATTGTCACGGATCACATCTGCCTTATGCCATGTAATCTTTTCATCCGTGATCTTTTCCTCGATCTTTTCCAACATATACGCATCAAAATCAAGTCCGGTCACATCATGTCCTGCCTATGCCATAGGAACCGGAATCGCCCACTGCCGCAGGCTATCTCCAAAACCTTTCTGGGTGTCGCACCTATAAGCATAATTGCAAATTCGACGTCATCAACAGCGGTTTCATTCAGATCGTACAGATCTGCATTCCAAGGAATTTTACCGTTCACAACATTTGTTCCATTCTTCCATAAGCATGTCAAAGATATTATTCAATCTCCTGATTATACTTTCATTTACCGGAATTGTTTTATCAAGAAACTGCATACCTCTTTCCCCCATGAAATCCACGCAAAACATCAGACAATAGAATACAAACGCTTTGTACTCCATTGTATTCGGCTGCATCTCATCCAATAGATAGTCAATGTATCTGGTATCCAGATCCATATTGAGCAATGCAACCCTCGTCATTGCAACAAAGGTAAGAATATCACCAAAACCCATCCAATCAATATCGATTATCCCAGACCATTCTGAATCTGTTGAAATATCAACGTTTGATACCTTTCGTTGTATCTCAACTACTTCTCTGGCAATTTGCTTTTTCTCGCTGTCATTTAATTTGTGATAGACCTTTCCAATATCGTCTCCAGGGATATACGAGAGAATCAAATATGAATAGTCCTTGTATTTTCCTTCCGATAACACAATCGGTATCGGAATCTCACATACAGACAACTTGTTGAGCCAATAGACAGTATCTTTATAAGCCTGCTCATCTTTACTACATCTGAGAATAAACTTTTCGATCGCAGTAGAGACAATAAAAACATAGTTCGCAATGCCGATGCTGCATCGCTCTATTTGGACAACGCTCTTTTTTGTAATCATTTCAAACAATAGAATTGCTTCCTTGTGATCCACAGAATACTGATCCTCCATCCTCTATAGACTAACAAAATCATTTTAATTTATTCGCATTTAAATCGTCATATATCTCCCCCATGCCCCACTTTTCTATCCATTCAATGACTTTTTTTGTTTTTATCCTCTTAAATCGTTATTTTCGTACAAATACTTCGCTCATTGCAGAGTTCTTTCATCTACTCTAACTGCGTACTCCTTCCCGGCAATCCGTAATCAGATCTCCTTTATATAAATAGGCTTTTTATCATCCGGATCTATTTTTCCGCTGTCATTGTATCCGTTTGCTTTCCAGAACGGTTCGCCAGTGACCGCATCCGGACAGATATACATGTTTGTCGCACCGTCATCATAAAGTACTGTCTCGATGTGTCTGTTCAATATAGTCCCCAATCCTTTGCGACGAAAATCCGGACGAATATAAAACCCCATAATTGTTCCATATCCTTTTTCCAGCAAACCATATACAGTTCCAAGGTCAATAGCAAACATTGCAATACCAAAAGGTTCTCCATCTACAGTGGCAATCTCAAAGTGCATATCCTTACGGCTTCCTTGAATTGCAATTCTTTTTTTCAACCCGTTCATAATTTGTTCTTCATCTTCGTGTGTTCCATCATGCGCATTTACTTCACAAATGAATGGAACCCACAACTTCGATGCCATCTTAAAATGCTCTTCATTATCCTTTTGAATTTGGATAAAATCAATTTGATTCTCCATTTTATTTCCTCCAAAATTGAATTGGGAGAGTTAAAAAACGTGAACCCTCCATACACGATTATTTTTCATAAACACCTCTCTTTCCACTTTTTTAAATTGAACTGTGACAATTTCAGATCATTTATGCTCTGATCATTCAAACACGCTCTAGCATTCAAGGATCAGCATACGCAACAAAGCGTTACAGCGTAATTTATTATACATCTTTCAGCTTCTTTTTTCAATCAAATAAAGCATTGTAATCATAGTAAACGCATGTCTCCATTTTCAATTAATATGAGCTGTGTTTTTTATAAAACTCATACAAAACTAAAACAGGTAAACAGTATTAACAACCTGTCAAATACAATAGTGTTAGAAGTAAATAATTTAATATATTGCATCAACATGTGCAGTTTACAATTGATCCATAAAGCTTGCGTTTACCGTGGCATTGTAACCGCCGCATCCGTAACAGTTCAGCCTTTGGCTTGATGTATCTCAACCACTATGCTTTCTCTAGCTGATCTGTAACCCGCTATATATTTCCATCTGTATCTGCTTTGTCATATCCCACACGTCACAATCCTGATTCGACAAGATTGTCACTGATATGTCTTCTTTTGGATAATAGTTAAATCTGGCGGCAACACCGTCATTCTGCCCGTCTTTATAGATACAGAACGGTTCTTTACTATCCGGCAGGAAAAGAAACTCAAACGCATAACCGTTTCTTTCATATAATCCGGGAATCCCCCACCATTCTTTTTCCCGCGTATATGGACAGTGCGCCGTAAGAAGCAGATCTGCATGAATATCATCCAGCAGGATCTTCTTTTGTACCGCAGTCAAAAAAGTATTCATATCTTCCGCCGTTGTATACGCCCCTCCGTCCGGCGTTCCCATAGGTGGAAAACAATAAATATTTTTCTTATATCCGATCATTTTGCCGTCTTCATTGTACAAATTCAGATAACCTTCAGCTGTATTTTGATTGACAAAGTCCATTGACAAAAAAGCGGTATTGCTCATTCCCGCTCTCCGAAATACATTTTCCGTCACGTATTCCCGATAGTTTTTACCTGTAATTTTTTCTATTGCAAGCCCCAGCAAAACATAGGAACAGTTGCAATACCTGACATCCGAACCCGGTTCAAAATTAGGCTTCTTATAGGCAAAATTTTTCAAAAAATCCCTGCATTCCTTTATTGCATAATTAGGCGATGTAACAAAAAGTTCAGAATATTGTTCCCCCGCTTCCTCTTCCGCATCATCATGAATACCAGACGTATGGTTCAACAGTTGCTCGATCGTAACATCAGGAGATATTTCTGTTCCTTTCAAGTCGATAATTTGCGTTATGTGATCCGACAGTTTCAATTTTTTCTCCTGCACCAGCTGCAGAACAGCCGTTGCTGTAAACACTTTCGTAATAGATGCCATATCAAATTTCGTATCGAGTTTATTAGGTATTTTAAATGCCCGGTTTGCAAAGCCATACGCCTTTGAAAATACTGTATGTCCTTTGCATTTTACCATACATACACCGCTGAACAGATCACGTCCAGCCCAATCTTCACACAATGTTTCCGCCGCGTCTTTTATTCTTCTATTGATCAATTCCAGATTTTGTTTTTCCATATAATATCAGCTCTTGTTTAAAAATATATTGTATTAAAATGTACATTCTTACAGACATTCAAAATAATCCCCCCATGCCGCCCTTGGCAGCTCAAATAGAAATGAAAAACGCAGTCTTTTGCGTTTTTCCTGTGTGAAACTTAATGGTTCTTAGGGTTCGTCTTTAAAATTATTGTAGTAAAGACAACGCTGTCACGCAAGCGGCAAGAACAGTTATAATTAATCTGGAACCTAAAAGACGCGTGCCATTTATGCAAACGCCTTAAATTTATCTACATATTATTTCTTAATTGTGCTACATGCCAGTCCATTCTATTTTCTCTTGTGGTAATGATCCTTTTATTCATTATATATTGTATTATTGCAATGGGAATAGAAGGAAATCTCCTAAATTGCGCCTACGGAATCCATCTCCTTACCGATCTCTTGTTCAAAAATAAATTGACTGCAATTTATTTTTGCTGTGCTTGATCGGTTCTGAAAATAAAAAAGGCAGCTGATTGTCTGTTAAGATAATCGCTGCCCAAAGGTAAACAATATCCGGTTATCCTATCATTTTCTGTTGGAATACGAATTTATAGTTCATATGGACGCAGAATTTCTAAGACCTCAATATATGCACGTATGTCACTATATTCCATGTGCATTTTCTTCAAGTATAATCCAGCAAGTGTTTTTTCCATTACTGCCTGCTTTAACAAGAAATATGTTCTTGCCACATCATATTCTTTTGGGGCTTTACAGACATTTGCAAAGTCAATTATAACAAAATCTTTTTCGGATGGAAGAATGATATTATATGGATGGAAATCTCCATGGCATAAACTGTTTCCCGAAGGTAAATTTTTTATCTTATCTACCAAATCACCAACATTTGATTTTCCACTGAGCATATGCAGCATCCATTCTGTATACGGTACTGCGGCATCCATAGTTTTCGTTAGCCAGTTTTTGTGAAGACTTGCAAAGATTTCCATTGCCTGTTCAAAAGTATCGTGACTCAGCATCAATGATGCAAGACTTTTTCCTTGAACCTTTTCCATTGTAAATCCAAATCGTTGATTTTTTTCTACAAATTCAAACATTTCAGGTATATTTTCCATTACCCTGCTTACCATACAGTGATTGTCATACTCATGATACACAGTACTTTTCGAATAACCCGTTTTAAATAATTTCAATACTTTTTTATCGTCGATTTCAAAAATCTCAGCCGTATTGCCTTCCGCAATTTTATGTACTTTTTCATTCTTCATTATGTTTATTCCTATCAAAAAGTTCAAGTTTGTTGAATTGTTCAACACCCTTATTTTACCTCAAACATATGCAATGCTTTCCTGTCTGCTACATTATATTTCTCCAAAAGCTCTTTTGCTTTTTCTTCCCCTTCCTTAGTGATATACAAGGATTTTGATCGATGTGAACCTTGCCTTATGTAATCTTTCCCATCAAGTTCATTAAGCACATTAAAATCATAACCTTTCCATGCATACTTATCATCTTTATTGGCAAATCTGTTCTGTAAATCTGATAGATAAATCAATATCATTGTCAATTCTTCCATGGCTGCCTTTGCATCTGTTTTATCCATGCTGATATCCCTCTAATTTTCATAATTTTTCTTGCTGTCATGCGCTCATCCATTCATAAGCTATCATGTAAATTACCATTTGATTTTGCAGCCAAATAAATCTGTTTGGACTGTTCGGACATATTTCTACCCAAACATACGCCATACCGGGCAATGATTCCGTCATGAATAATAACATCCCTGAATGGCATCAATGTAGCTTCCACGATCTGCGGTATGGGATAACCTCCCAGAATTTCTTTCCACGAAGAGTATATTCCTTTCACAACATATACCTCATTGTTATCAACAGAAATCAACACAGATCCCTTTCTTAAATGCCTGTCCACTATAAATTTCCCATGTATTGCTCTCTTCCAGCTACTGACAATAGCTATTTCTTCTTCATCCAGCTTCTTAAAGCCTGACAGCACAAATTCATCAATTATTTCTTTATCTTCCCATAATTTAGAAGATATCAACTCTACTGATTTAAGCGGCAAACCCATAGGTGATGTCATCCCATAAAGTTCTTCTATCAACGTATACTTTTGATTCACAAAATCCAATAGAGCTATCCATAGATCATAAAATTGTTTCGCTTCCTCATCTGTTAAAACCATACAAATACACCTCATCCTTTTAATATTTTCTATTAACAACATTCCATATAATATCATTTAGTCAAATATATTCAAAATTTCCGTAGACATACACAATTATTCTCAAAACTCTCTGCCATTAAAAACGCTTGTTTAAATATTGTATTTCAATAAAATTCATCATAATGGTATGGTCAGCCACTGGAAAGGATGGCAGACCACACATGAAATAACTCCTTCCGTGGTGTTTGTATGTTTCTTAAATGTGATAACTTAAAGATACCATAAACCAATACGCATATTTTTATGTGCATGATTTCCTGGCACCGTTTTGGCACCATAACTGTCCTTTTCCTTAATGATTTTATTTACATGGTTCCAGCCCCATGTCCTTTGTATCAAGAAAGGAAAATCAAGATAATAAACATTCTGTTTTGCCCCGCTAAACTTGAATCTAACGAACTTTTTCCCTTTTTTTGATACGAAAACCATTTTTCAAATACAACTTCATAGCATTTTGATTCCATTCAGCTACATGTAAAATGATTTCTTCATATCCCTGTTCTTTTATATGCTTCATTCCCCATAATAACAATTTTTGCCCTATCCCTTGCCCTTGAAACGATTTCACCACAATTAAATCATCTAACTCATTTCCATAGCAAGATACAGCACCTATGATTACTCCATTTTGCAAATATAGAAAAATATCATTTGTCTTATCTTTGATTTGAGAATAATCCGAATAAAAGTTTATTGGTTCAACTTCTAACGTTTTCCTCATTTCATAAAAACAATCATTATATATTTTCATATATTCATCCCAATATTGTTCTTGAAAAGGAATACAACTTACATCATTCGAATACTCAAACATTTTATCAAATGACATCTCATACGCAATTATTTCTTTCATCAACACTTCCTCATAAAATCAAAATATAACAATTGAATATTTATCATTATTTGTAAAACGCAAACGAAAAAGGAATCAGCAAAACTTCATCATTTTCGTTGAATACAACAATGCTTATTGCTTCATGCAGATAATGAATCTCATGATACTTTTCAATATATCCATTTGATAGCTTTACCTTATCAGCTTACAAGCACACATAATCACTTTCATATATAACTTTTCTGTCTAATCGTTCCGGCATTTCCCTATAATCCATATTTTCCTTCCACAGTTTACTTTTTTCAATCTTATAATACCACTTCCATTCTCTATTTGCACCCACATTTCTTATCGTTCCAATAATTTTTCTATTTTCTCTTTTTGCCCTTTTAAGTCATTCTGCTTCTCATAAAGATTATATTGCTCTTTGCACAATTCTTTCATGCACTCATTATTATTTTCCTTTATCTGTTCCGACAAACATACCCAGTCTATCAAATTTTGATGTTATATCCTATTACTTGACACTTCCACTTTACAGATTTATATGGAGGTTCCAAAATGACGCAGAAAAAGGTCTATGACAAGGAATTCAAGATTCAGGTTGTAAAACCATCTGGCACTTCAATTCCCTCTTGACAGATGCTGTCTACTATTGTAAACTATCATTGTCTACACTTGTACACCGTTTTCTTAATCCTCGTATACAAAGTGCTTGGTATATGAGGAATTAAAAAACGGTGTAGCAGTAGTCTCTATGTGCTTTTTGGTGCATGCCAATTCATAACCAAAAAGTTAGGAACTGACGCTATTTCATAACAGCATGTAAAGATATCATCAACAGAATGGAGGATTTTTATGGAACAGAAAATAACCGTATCGGACTCGGAGCTGGAGATCCTCGAAGTGCTTTGGGCAGCCGGAAACGCGCTGAATGCGGGCGAGATCCGCAGCGCACTCGACGCGCACAAAAACTGGGAGCGCACCACCGTCCTGACACTGATCCAGCGGCTGGTGAAGAAGGGGGCGCTCCTGCAGGAAAAGCGCGCCCAGAACAATCGCGAAGTGTACTATTACACCCCCTGCATCGCGCGCGAGGAGTACGTGCGCGCGGAGACCAGAAATTTTGTGGAGAAATTCTTTAAGGGCCGCTCCCGGAATCTGGCTGCCGCCCTGGTCGACAGCGAAGCGCTGACCAGGAAGGACATCGAGGAGCTGCGCGACTACTTTAACCAGAATCTATGATCTTGAACCTGGATCTCGAATATCGAATCTTCGTTTTTGATCCTTAATTGCTGATCTATCACTTCAAACGGAGGGATTTTTATGTATGATTTTATAATAGGTCATCTTTTTCTGACCGTGCTGTCACTGTCGCTGTCGGGGGCTTTGATCGGGATCGGAATCGCCGCCATACGCCCCCTGACGGGAAGGTGCTTCTCCAAAAAGTGGAATTACTATATCTGGCTGCTCGTCGTCGCGCGGCTGCTGATTCCGTTCCGTCTTGAAACCAATTTCCCGAAACTGCCGGATCTCCACGCCAATGTCAGCACGAAGAACGCTGCGCCGCAGACTGACAGTGCGATTCCAGGCGGCGACGTTCTAAATCAGTCCGCGAGTGTGATCCAGCCCGAAACCGGATCTCAGGCGGATCTCACGACACCGGTCGGCGGCACACTCCACGGCAGCACATCGGCGCCCCAGTACCACGACAGGCAGGCGGATCTGACACAGCCGGAAACACGCCCGTCCGCCGATGCGCATACAGCCCTTCCTGACGCAAGCTCCGGGGAAACTGTGCCCGCAGCGCTTCGGGACACGGTATTGTCCGCCACAGGCATGTGGACAGCCGCCGTATTTATATGGATCTTCGGCGCCGTCTTCGCTCTGCTTACAAAACTATCGTGTTACCGCCGCTTTCAAAAAGAGCTCAAAACAAACTGTACGCGCGTCACCGACAGCCGGATCCTCACTCTGGAAAATGTGCTCTGCGCCGGACTTAGGATCACCAGGATCCCTGCCATTTACGAGAGCGCTTCCGTCCACAGTCCCATCACGATCGGGCTCTGGAAACCTGCGGTCATCCTTCCCAAGACCGTCTGCGATCAGGCTGTGGATCCCCGCATACCGGCAGACAGTGTCCAGCGCGGGTTCTGCAGTCTGACGCAGCTCCAGCTGGTGCTCCACCATGAACTGATCCATGTAGCGCGGCGAGATCTGCTGTACAAATGGATTTATCAGTTACTGCTCTGCGTGCACTGGTTCAATCCTGTCCTGCACCGCATCGGCAGACAGCTCAACAGCGACTGTGAGCTCTCCTGCGACGAGGCGATCCTCCCGGAACTGACAGCGACCGGAAAGCAGCTCTACGGCAACATTCTGTTAGATGCCGCCGAGCTGGGGATCGACCGCAGGCAAAGCGCATTTGCCACCACGCTGCTGGAAAACAAGAGGGACCTGAAAAGGCGGCTCCATGCCATCCTGCACTACAAAAAGGCGACTCGTTTCCGGATCGCGCTCTCCGCTTGTGTGTTCTCGGTGATGCTGGCGCTGTCCGCGTGCGGCGCAATATGGGTCGTGGCAGATCCTGATGAACCCAATCCCCACGATGCTTCCGACGGATCCGGAATGTTGTCACAGATGACCACCACCCCTGTCTCCTCTGATTCAGACAGTTCGTTTTCCGACCGCCCCACCACCGTCTCCGGTTCGTTTTACGACCAGCTCTCCCCCGACCGCTCCGGCGATGCATGGAAGGTCTACGACGATGACGAGATGCTCGCGGGCAGAGACATTCTGGATCAGTATTATGCCAATGTCTGCATAGAAAATGACAACCGATTTCTGGCGAGGGATTTTGCCTTATTCGGATCAGATTCCTTCATCATAGCCTACGCAGACCGCGACATCGACGTGGAGATCACCTCATCCTTTACAGTCAGGGAAGGGAATTTCAAGATCATTCACGTCACACCGGATAAGAGCGTCGTGACACTGAACGATACCGGAGAACAGACGACATCGACTGTCACCATGACAAAGGGCAGGAACGTCCTCAAGATGGTGGGACAGGGCGGAAAAGTGGAAAATCTCGAGATCCGGTATTCCGACATAAAAGAATCGGATTTTGAGAAACTCTTCCGCGACGGGGCTGCTGAATATGTATACCAGGTAAAAAACGGACTGGCGCCCGTCGAAAAGGATCGGATCGTCGATGCACTGTACCTGATGGACGAGGAGGACGTCAGTGAAATGTTCAATACCCTGCTTGCGGACAATACCGCTTTCACCCCCGATGAGCTCTGTTATTTCTTCATTGAATCCGACAGCGAACTGTCAAGCGGGTATCTGTTGAGGGCTCTCCGGGACAATACCATCGCTCCCCTGAGTGCGGACGCCGTCCTGGATATCATGCCCTTTCTGGAAGGTCCCTGTAAGCTGGAAGTGCTCCGGCAGCTCCCCGTGGAGGATTTTTGCGACACCTTCCTGCAGAGCTTCTACTATCTGGACAGCGACGAGATCGTTGCGTGTCTGACCGCATACACAGCCAACGGCGGTACGCTGACCCTGTCCCTGTTCCATGAGATCTCGCCCTACCTGGACGAAGATTCGATCGACAAACTTGATCAGCTGATGAAATAATCCTTTCTAAAACAACCTGCGCAGACCGCGCAGGTTGTTTTAGATTCTTTATTTGCCGTTTGCAGGCTCGATGTTGATCGTCTTGCCCTTGATCTTCACATTTTTCATCGCCGCGAGCACGTCCGCCGCATTTTCCTTTGGAACCTCCACAAACGTATACTTGTCGTAGAGGTCGATCGCCCCGACAAGCTTTCCGGGAATGTTCGCCTCGCCCGCTATGGCACCCAGGATATCCTTTGCCTTGACCTTCTGTGCCTTTCCGATATTGATAAAGAGACGAGCCATCCCTTCCTCCTCAGCACCGGTATTGTCAAACGTGTACTCCACACGCGTCTCATTCCCCTCGTTCTGCTGTCCCATGTACAGCTTTAGGAATGCCGCCGCGATGTCCATCGCAGTGTAGTCGGACTCGTTGATCTGTTTCTCGATGGTGTTGATCATGGAAGTCAGATCCTCCTCCTCGATCACATTGCCGATCTTGTCCATCAGTTTCTCGATCTTGATCTGGTTCACATCGTTGAGCGACGGCACCGGCATCGCGTAGATCTTCGTCTTGCAGTAGCGCATGATGTCCTTGAGCTTATATACTTCCTTGCCTTTCACAAAGGTGAAAGAGCGCCCCGTGCGTCCCGCACGCCCGGTACGGCCGATGCGGTGCACGTAGTACTCGTCGTCCTGCGGGATGTCATAGTTGAACACCGCCTCCACATCGTCGACATCGATACCGCGCGCCGCCACATCCGTCGCGATCAGGATATCCGTCTTGCCGCTGCGGAAGCTTTTCATAACGCGGTCGCGCTGCGCCTGGCTCATGTCGCCGTGCAGCCCCTCCGCAAAATATCCCCTGCCCTTGAGCACCTCCGTCAGGTCGTCCACCATCTTTTTCGTGTTGCAGAATACAAGGGAAAGCTTCGGCTCATAGTAGTCGAGCAGACGGCAGAGCACTTCAACCTTGTCCTTGCGCTTCACGTCGAGATAATACTGCTCGATCTTTGGCACCGTCAGCTCCTTCTTGACCACCCGGATCATCTTTGCATCCGGTTTCTGGTAATTTTTCGTGATATCCAGGATCGGCTGCGGCATGGTCGCCGAGAAGAGGATCGTCTGTCTGTCCTCGTTCGGGATATACTCCAGCACTGTCTCAATGTCCTCGCGGAATCCCATGTTGAGCATCTCGTCCGCCTCGTCCAGAACGATCGTGTCCACATGGTCGCAGCGGATCGTCTTGCGGCGCAGATGATCCATCACGCGCCCCGGCGTGCCGATGATGATCTGCGTGCCCTTGAGCGCGCGGATCTGCTTTGTGATATCCTGCCCGCCGTAGATCGGGAGCACTTTCACGCCGTGCATGTATTTGGCAAGCTTGCGGATCTCCTCCGCCGCCTGCACAGCAAGCTCCCTTGTCGGACACAGGACCAGTGTCTGCGGGTGCTTGATCTCTTTCTTAACCTTCTCAAGTATCGGAATGCCGAAAGCCGCCGTCTTTCCGGTTCCTGTCTGAGCCTGACCGATCACATCCGCGCCTGTCATGGCGACAGGGATCGCCTTGCTCTGTATGGGCGATGCCTCCTCAAAGCCCATCTCCTTTACTCCCCTCAGTATCTCAGGGCTTAGATCCAATTCGTTAAACTTCAAAGTTTCCATATAATATAATTTCCTTTCGTGCCTGTGCACCATATCTCTAGTGCTCCATCCAGACAGAAATTAGAGTTGTGGACTGCATGGTTCGAAACAGGCGGTTCACGATGCTAATTTCTGACCGGATGGAGTACTAAGTAAAGGCTCTGCCCTTACTGTCATCACTGAGCGCATGCTGCAAAACTGTCTTTTCTCCATTTTATTCCTGAGTTGCGTCAGCGCACATAAAAGCGCATGCGTAAAAGCATGCGCTTTTTAATCAACTTATTCATTATATTTTCTAATTGGATCAAAGTCAATAGTTTTTGAAATTTATTCTCTGCGGCTCCCTCTATGATGATAAGCTCCTTTTCGCCCATGCTGTTCAGCATCCGGTCAATATGTTTCCGGCGCTCACTCTCGCCGCCCAGCTTGTCCGGGTAGAAAAATTCATCTACGGAAATATCAAAAAGGGTGACGAGCTTGCAGAATGGCTTACACAGCGGTATGATCAGCAGGAAATTTGAAAACTACACACTAATCACAAAATTCTATGATATACTTTTTTCGGAGGTGGCACTATGCAAAGAATTTTAGTTGTCGAGGATGATTTGGATATTCAAGAATTATTAAAGAACTTTCTGCAGGAGGTAGGCTATGACATTGTTTTAGCGAATGACGGAGTGGAGGCTCTTTCCGTATTTTCAACCGCACAGTTTGATTTGGTACTGCTTGATGTGATGCTCCCTAAAATTGATGGTTTTGCTGTCTGTGAACTAATACGCAAACAGTCTAAGGTTCCCATCATTATGCTTACCGCATTGAGTGGCGAAGAAGAACAGATACGGGGGCTGGATTTGCAGGTTGACGATTACATTACAAAGCCTTTTTCCATGCCGATTTTAATTCGCAAGATTGCCGCCGTTCTGCGGCGAAGCGGCGGGCCGGGGAAGGATGAAAATAAAACGATTGCTTACCAAAACCTTGTTTTGGATTGTGACAGCTACACGGCCTCGGTGGACGGAACCGCTTATGAATTGACCCAGAGGGAATTTGAAGTGCTGAAGGAACTGCTGACCCATCAAGGACGCATCTTGACACGGCAAAATCTTTTGGATAAGCTGTGGCGGTATGACTTTTATGGGGACGAGCGCGTGGTTGACACACATATCAAAAACTTGTGGAAAAAGCTGGGCATTCATTTTATCCAAACAATCAGAGGGGTGGGATATAAAATTGATAAAGAAAATTAAAAGCAGTCTATTTGCCAAGGTGTTTTTAATTATATATAAAGTGATTGTTTATTGCCTATAGTTGCTAATATTGGAAATAT
>ERZ779626.328-NODE-328-length-30319-cov-5.350714_pt1 | contig 30319 bp, 28 predicted proteins | sample MGYA00514209_ERZ779626 | MGnify/ENA primary metagenome ERZ779626 (study PRJEB29562, sample SAMEA4376713) | mouse gut metagenome | isolation source: Cecum | study: EMG produced TPA metagenomics assembly of the A DSS colitis mouse model was used to assess the...
CCGAAGTAAGGTGAATTGGGTCCGTCCGAGTTGCCGGGCAGAACGTACGGTTCCGCCATATATTTGTCTATATCCGCGCCGCGGTTGGGGGGACATATCCCCTTGAACGCCTTGTACGCGTTTTCGCTGTCACCGAGCATCGAATAAGCCCATACCGCCCAGGTTGCCGCGTGCGTGTAAACGCCGCCGTTTTCCCTGAGCCCCGGCGCGTACCTCGTAATATAGCCGATTTCGCTTTCGGGGGTGCTGTATTCGGGATAGAGCAGCAGCGCGCCGTAATCCCTTAAAAGGTATTTCGAAACGGCGTCCATTGCCTTTTTCTTTCTCTCTTCGGTGGTTATATCGGAAATTACCGCCCAAATCTGCGGATTCAGGAATATTCTGCCCGAAGTGTTTTCGCGGCTGCCTATCTTCACGCCGTAGTCGTTGGTAGCCTGTAAGAACCACTCGCCGTCCCACGCGTGTTCGTTGAAGTCGGCTTTTAGCTTTTCGCTCTTCTCTCTCAGCTTGCTTGCAAATTCCCTGTCGCCGACGTGTTCGGCGATTTTATCGAAGCGGGTTATTATCCAGTAAAGGAATTCCGCAACCCAGAAGCTTTCGCCCTTCATTCCGTGTCCGACCGCCGAAAGTCCGTCGTTCCAGTCGTGCGCGCCCATAAGGGGAATTCCGCGCGGCGAGAACATCGAAAAGCTGTATTCTATCGCCTTTTTGCAGTGGTCGTACATGTCGCCTTCGCCGCCGTCGAGGAACCCGACTTTTTCGCCGAGAATACTCTCGTCCGCGGTTTCCGCAAGATAGTTAATTACTGTAAACGGCAGCCATAAGAAGTCGTCAGAGCATTTCGTGCGGGGACCCGCGCCGTTATACGTCAGCCACCAGTGCAGAACGTCGCCCTGGTTGAATTGCTTGGAAGCGTGCAAAAGAAGCTGCCTTCTCGTTATATCGGGGTCGGTTTCCAGACCGATATGGCTGTCCTGCAACTGGTCGCGGTAGCCTATGCCGCCCGAAATCTGGTAATAAGCGGCTTTAGCCCACATTCTGCACGAAAGCGCCTGATACTTGGTCCAGTTTCCGACCATTACGTTAAACGCGTCGTCGGGGGTGCGAACGGTCTCTGCGCCGCAGATGCCGTCCCACTTTTCCTTGGTCTTTTTAAGCGCGTCGGCTGCGGACTTTTCGTTGCAGGACTTAATAAGCTCTTTATAGTCCTCGCCGTCCTTTTTAGCCATACCCAAGCCGAACACAAGCGTCTTGCTTGCGCCCGCCTTGACGTCGACCTTTACTCTGAGCGCGCCGACCGGCTCGCAATATCTTCCGAAGCTTCCCGTAAGCTCTGCATTGTCAAGCGCAACCGCGGTCTTTTCGTCGCGGTACATACCTATGAACTTTTCTTTGTCGCAGTCGAACGAGCTGACCTTTTCCGAGCAGCAGAAGAAAGCCGTATAGGGCCAGTCGTCGTTGTTGTATCTGCCCTTGCTGTCGGGGAAGCCCCAAAGGCATTTATTTATTACTATGGAATTGAGCGATTTGTCGAAAGCGCAGTCGTAGAAAAGGCGCTGGAATTCGCGGTGCGTATCGAAAGCCATTCCGCACGCCCACTCGAAGTAGCCGGTAACGTCCAGCTTGCGGTTCTTTCCGCTTAAATCGGTAAGCTTTAAGGTCATGAATTCCATGGGCTTATCGGGCGATACGAAAATAGTGAATTCCGAACGGACGCCGTTGCTCTCGCGGGTGATTACGGTGTAACCCAGTCCGTGACGCACCTCGTAGAAGTCGACGCCGTCCTTTATGGGCAGCAGACCCGTAGTGTGGGTTTTGCCGCTTTCAAGGTCGCGTATATAAAAGTATTTGCCCCAGTTATCCTTTACGATATCCTGAAAGCTGCGCGTAAGCCTGTTCTGCTCCGCATTGCCGCGGAACGAGTATCCGCCGCCCGTTTGCGTTACGATAAGCGAATAATCACCGTTGGATATTACGTTTATCCAGGGTCTGGGGGTGCAAGGGTCGGTTATAACAAATTGTTTTCCGTCGTCAGTAAAATAACCGTACTTGTTTTCTAACATACAATCTCCGTTTTTCAATATTTTTTCAATAACTTTTTTGTTATATGATTAATTTATGTTATTTTCACACTTTTTTTTTGATTATATCACATAAATATCCCTTTGGCAATACTATTACCTATTGAAATTATTGAAATTCAATTGAAATTATTGAAAATTTCAACAAATATGTATTTTAATAAAAAACTCTGGACAAAAAAAATACAGTTGTGATATAATACTGAACCAAAGCGTGAGGTTTTAAAAATCTTAAAGATATGGTTAAATTAATCGACATTGCAAGGCAACTGGGACTGTCGGTTACGACGGTTTCCTATTCACTTAACAACGACCCGCGGATTCCCGCGGCGACGAAGCAGCGCGTGCTCGACGCGGCGGAAAAACTGGGCTACCGCGGCAGAAGCGGCAAGCCGCGCGGAAGCGGATACTTAAAGCAGGTAGTGCTTTGCCTCAACTCTTTGAGGGGCGGGGTCTACACCGAAATAGTCGAGGCTATGAAGGACACCCTCGTACTCAACAACTGCGACCTTATGGTATACGTGGGCTCGGACGTGACGCGCATAAAATGGATGGACGGACTGTTCGTGCTCAATTCAAAGGTGAGCAACTCGGACATTATGCAAATAACGTCGCGCAATATTCCCGTAATACTTATGGACAGAGAAACCGAGCTGGACGGCGCGGTCAGCGTAACGCTGGACAACTTCAACGGCTGCAAGGAAGCTACGCAGTGCGCCGTTGACGCGGGTGCAAAAACCTTTGCGTTTATCGGCGGACCGAAGGAATCGTTCGAAAGCGGATACAGATACAACGGCTTTAAAAGCGCGCTTGCAGAAAACGGGCTGAACGACAAAAACACTCTCGTTCTTCAGACCGACTTCACTTACGACGGCGGGCTTAACGCGTGCAGGTTCGTACTCGAACATACCCGCCTGCCCGACGCCGTTGTCTGCGCCAACGACGAGACGGCGATGGGAATTATCGCGGGGCTTAAAGCGGGAAACGTAAAAAAGGACATAATCGTGACTGGCTTCGACGGCGTTATGAAATACGACGCGCCGAACAGATTCGTTACGGCAAAGGCGGACCCCGCGCACTGGGCGGCTTCCTCCTCCTATTCCATGCTACAGCTTTTCGAGCATATAACGAGCACCGCAGCAAAAAAAATCCCCGTAAAGACGGTTCGCTACAATATATAATTTGCTCATTAAAGACAATAAATAAACGCACCCTGAGGGGTGCGTTTATTAAATCAGCTTAAAGGTCCCCGCAACGGCGCAACGGCTGTCGCCGCCGACCATCACGTCGAAGTCGCCCGCCTCCGCCGCAAAAGCGCCGTCCGCACGGTAAAAAGCAAGCATTTCTTCTGTAATTTCGAATGCAACCTGCTTCTCTTCGCCCGCGTTCAGATTAATTTTACGGTAAGCCTTTAACTCGCGTACGGGACGCGCAAGCGAGGCGAATTTGTCGCGTATATAAAGCTGAACGGTTTCGCAGCCGCTGCGGTCGCCGACGTTTTTGACCGTTACGCTTACCGTAATTTTGCCGCCGCGCTTCATTACCGTATCGGAAAGAATAGCGCTGCCGTACTCGAAGCGGGTATATCCCAGACCGTACCCGAACGGATATAGCGGGCTGTTCAGCTCGTCTATATATTTACTCGAATAGTACTGTCCCTCGCGCGTATCCTGCGTTTTGGGTCTGCCCGTCGAAAAGCAGTTGTAGTAAACAGGGCACTGCCCCACCGAGCGGGGAAAGCTCATGGTAAGTCTGCCCTCGGGCAATGCCTCGCCGAACAGCGTTTCGGCTATCGCCGTACCACCCTCGGTCCCGGGCTGCCATACGCAGAGCAGCGCGTCGGAAAGCTCCTTCACCTCGTTGAGTATAAGCGGTCTGCCCGCAAATACGACTGTAACGAGCTTTTTGCCCGCCCTCTTGATTTCGCGCAGCAATTTAAGCTGAACTGCGGGAAGCGATATATCGGTGCGCGATGCGCACTCTCCCGAGCAATAGGAATGCTCGCCGACGCAAGCGACGACTATATCCGCGCCGAGCGCGGCCGCGGCGGGTATGCTGCTTTCGTCGGTATCGAAAAGACCGCCTCCGCAGCCCTTTGCATATTCGATTTTTCTGCCGAGCAGCTTTTCAACGCCGCTTATAACGGTAACCGCCTCGTCCGCTCTGCCTGCGCAAGCCCACGCGCCGAGAATATTTTTTTCTGCTGCAAGCGGACCCGCAAGCGCGATTTCCGCACTGCGCGAAAGGGGCAGAACCCCGTCGTTTTCAAGCAGAACGAAGCTTTTTTCCGCCGCGCGTCTGGCAATTTCCCTATGCTCGGGGCAAAGGCAGACCTTATCCGCCGCTTCCGCGTCCGTTCTGCCCATAGGGTTTTCAAACAGGTTGAGCTTTTCTTTAAGCTCTAACACGCGGCGCACCATTCCGTCGACGACGGACGTATCCACCGCCCCCTCTTCCACAAGGTCGGGCAGGTTGTTGATATACGTCGAGGACATCATTTCAAGGTCAATCGTGTTGTTTGCAGCAACGCGGGCGCACGCCTTTTCGTCCTCGCAATAGCTATGCTCAATCATTTCGCGCACCGCGCCGTAGTCGCTTACGATTACGCCGTCGTAGCCCCACTCGCCGCGCAGAATATCCAAAAGCAGGTGCGCGTCCGCATTGACGGGCACTCCGTTCAAAAGGTTGAACGAGGTCATGACCAGCTCGGGCTGCTCTTTAAGACACTCGTAAAACGCGGGCAGATAGTACTCGCGCAGATTGCGCTCGCTTACGTCGGTAGTGTTGTATTCCCTGCCCGCCTCCGCCGCGCCGTAAGCGGCGTAGTGCTTTACACAGCTTGCAAGCCCGCCCGCGCGGTAGCCGCGGATTGTAGCCCTGCCGAAAACGCCGTTAAGCCACGGGTCCTCGCCGTAGGTTTCCATAACCCTGCCCCAACGCGCGTCGCGCACGAGGTTGACCATAGGCGAAAAGGTTACGTCCACTCCGTTGAGCGAAGCTTCCTTTGCAGACATTTCCGCACATTCCTCCGCCAAAGCGGCATCGAACGAGCAGCCTATTGCAAGCGGTATGGGAAAAATCGTGCGGTAACCGTGAATGACGTCCTGCATCATAACGAGCGGTATCGAGGTCTCCGATTTTTCAAGGTATCGGCTTCTTATATACGCCGCGTCGCGCGCGTCGCCGAAATTGAGCACCGAGCCGCAGCCATACACGTCCGCCTGCGTCAGGGTTATTCCGCTTACGCCCGTATCGGCGACGGACATATCCGTCTTGATAAAGTCGGCGTTTATCTGCGTAAGCTGCCGCGCCTTATCCTCGATACTCATTTTTTTTATAAGATTTTCTATTTCGGGTTTCATAATTACCTGTCGTTAATAATCCACCCGCGGCGCGGGTGGATAGCTTTTTTTACGGAGTCAAGCGGTTGGGGCCGCGGAATATGAAAATTACGTCGCGCACGTTGGGCAAATCGAACAGCTTTGCAAGCGTTCTTGCAATACCGAGACCGAAGCCGCCGTGCGTGGGGGCGCCGTAACGGAAGAAGTCGAGGTACACCTTCATATCATCGGGGTTTATTCCGTTTTCTATAATGTTGTTTTTAAGCTGCTCGTAGCGGTGCTCGCGCTGGGCGCCGCTGGTAATTTCAAGACCCTTGAAAAGCAAATCGTAGCTTTTTGAAAGCTCGGGGTCGTCCTCTTTGCGCATAGTGTAGAACGCGCGCGCCTTTGCGGGGAAGTCGGTTATAAACACGAAGTCGCTGCCGTACTTCTTTTTTGCATACTCGCAGATAAGCTTTTCGCCGTCGGGGTCAAGGTCGCCCTTCAAGGCGCGGGGAACCTCGTAATTCATTTCTTCCTTTAAAATTTTATAAGCTTCGTGCAGGGGAATTCTGGGGATGTCGTAGTTCATCTCTATCATATCCTTGCCGAATACCCTTTTGTATTCCTCGCCGTACTGCTCGTTCATTCCTTTCATTATATATTTGAACATCGCTTCCTCGACGTCCATTACCTCGTGGTGGGAATCGATAAACGAAATTTCAACGTCGATGCAGGTAAATTCGGTTGCATGGCGGTTTGTGAAGCTGGGGTTGGAACGGAACAGCTCGCCCATCTCGTAGGGCGTGTCGAAGCGCGCCATCAGTGCCATCTGCGTCTACAGCTGCGGGCTCTGGGTAAGGTACGCCTTCTGGTCGAAGTATTTCATTTCGAAAACCTCGCTGCCGCCCTCGGACGAAATCGTGGTTATTTTGGGCGTGTGAATTTCTATAAAGCCCTCTTTGTCGAAGAACTCGACCGCATACTTTTCAAACGCGGACTGAATTTTGAACATTAATACCTTTTTCTCGTCGCGCAGGTCAATCCAGCGGTAGTCCATACGAAGGTCGGGACCCGAATCGGGCGCGATGGGCAGAACGTCCGCCACGCTCATAATTTCAAGCTTGTCCGGATAAATTTCCTTGCCGCCGTTTCTGACGTATTCCGAGAATACGCACTTGCCCTCTATGGACACGAAGCTATGCGGGGTAAGCTTTTTGGCTTCCTCATACACCTCGGGGCACTCGTCCTTTACGATTGTTACCTGCACCGCGCCCGTTACGTCGCGGATGACGAGAAACATTATCTTCTTGTCGCGGATAGTTTCGACGTATCCCTTTACGCAGCACTGACCCTCGGTCAGATTTTTAATATAAGTTCTTTTCATAATTGTCTCCTTAACGGTTATTTATTGACCGATACCGCGCTATGTCCGTAGCTCAACACGGAATCGGCAATATTGTGCATGTGGTCGCCTATTCTTTCCATATTTACGGCAAGCTGTAAAAATATGGCGCCCGTTTCGGGCGAGCAAGCGCCCTCGTTCATTCGCTTTAAATGCGAGCGCTGCATTACTCTGTTCATACGGTCGGTTTCGTTTTCCTCCTCCTCGACCTGCGGCATACTGCTTAAATCGCTGTACCTGAACACGTTGTTAACGTGCCCGAAGAGGTTGGTAATGTGCAAATCCATTTCAAGGATTTCCGCCTTGGCGTGCTCGGAAAACGCAAGTTTCAGCTCCTCGGCCTTTTCGGCGTATTCCATAATGTTTTCGGCGTAGTCGCCTATCCTCTCCAAATCCGACGAAACGCGGAAAAACGAGCTTATCTTCTTTTCGTCGCTTTCGGAAACCTCCTGCAACGAAAGCTGAATCAAATAGTTAACTATCCTTTTATTGAGCGCGTCCAGTCCTTGCTCGGTACGCTCGAACTCGGTTTTCTTGGAGGTGTCTCCCGACAGCAGCATATCCAGAGATAGCTTATAGTTGGAAAACGCCTCCTCGCCCATTTTGACGAGCTGTTTTCTGACCTGCGCAACCGCTATCGCGGGCGCTTTGAGAAGTCGGGGGTCGAGATATTCCCTTTCCCCGTCGCACGCGCAGGGCTTGTCGCGCACTATAAGGCACGAAAGCTTGACGAGATATTTTATAAACGGCAGAAGCAGCGCCGTAGTTATAAGATTGAACGCCATGTGGAAGAGCGCAATCTGCCACTCGGTGTCGGCAATGAAGCTGTCGAAAAAATTTGCTATATATTTGCCCGCAAACGCCACGGGGAACATGAACGCCACCGAACCCGCCACGTTGAACAGCAGGTGAATAGCCGCTGCCCGCTTTGCGTTGGCGCTTGCGCCCATTGACGACAGCACCGACGTAAAGCAAGTGCCCACGTTGGTGCCGAGAATAATGCACATTGCCATTTGCAGGGAAATAAGACCCGAGCTTGCAAGGGAAATTACAATAGCCGTAAGCGCGCCCGAGGACTGCATAACCGCAGTTAACAGCGCGCCGAGAATAAACAGAACTATTACTTCCCAGGTAAGCGTGCCCCTGCCGTTGCCGAGGCTTTTGAAAAGATTTTCTATCGACCCGCCTATATTCTCGGAATCGACGAGGTCGCCGACCGCGCGGGACATTACGTTAAGACCTATGAAAATCAGTCCGACGCCCTCTAAAATACAGCCGAGCTGCTTTAACTTTTCGCTTTTGCAGGCTATCGTAAGAATAAGTCCTACGAAGGAAATCAAAGCAAACAGCCCCGCTATAGAAAGCTGCGCGCCGTCCGCTGTGGAAAGCGCCATTATGAACGCCGAAACCGTCGTTCCGATATTCGCGCCCATTATCACCGACGCCGCCTGCGTAAGCGTCATCAGCCCGACGTTGACGAAGCCGACTATCATAACCGTAGTCGCCGACGAGCTGTTTACAAGCGCCGTAACAGCCGCACCCGTTCCCACTCCCGCAAAGCGGTTTGCCGTAGCCTTGCCCATAAGCCTTCTTATGGACTTTCCTGCCGCTTTCTCTATGTTGTGACCCATCATGTTCATTCCTATCATAAACACGGTGACGCCGCCGAGCACGAAAAACAGACTGTTGAAAACGGTGAGAACGTCTCCTGCCGACAATGCAAGCAGGTAATTTTGCATACATTTCTCCACGAAGAATTTATCAGTTAAATTTTAACAACTTTTTAATATGCTGTCAAACAAATCGTTTGCAAATATGCTTAATTTATTTTAGAATATATTTATGTTTAACATTGTTTTGGTTGAGCCCGAAATTCCGCAGAATACGGGCAACATAGTGCGTACCTGCCACGCGACGGGCTGCCGCCTGCACCTCGTTAAACCGTTGGGCTTCGAGATAAGCGACAGATACTTGAAGCGCGCGGGACTGGACTACTGGGACGAGGTGCAAATTTTCTATTACGACGGCTTTGACCGACTTAAAGAGCAGCACCCCCACGCCCGCTTCTGGTACTTTACGACCAAGGGGCTTACCCGCCATAGCGATGCCGCATTCAAAGAAGGCGATTTTCTTGTATTCGGCAAGGAAACGAAGGGGTTGCCCGAAGAGCTGCTGGTCGATAATAAAGAACGCTGCCTGCGCATACCCATGATAGGCGAAACGCGCAGCCTCAATTTATCCAATTCGGTTGCCGTCGCCGTATACGAGGGCTTGCGTCAGCAAGGCTTCGAGGGCTTTAAAACCGAGGGACAGCTGCACAATTTAAAATGGTAAACCTCTTTTACTTTACTTTTTCTTTTTCTTATAATATAATAAACTCACGTTTATGGAAAAAATAAAGATAGCGGTTGCAAGCGGCAACGCGCACAAGCTTAAAGAAATTGCCGAAATTCTGACCGATTACGATTTCGTTTCTATGCGGGAGCTCGGCTTCGACGGCGAAATAGACGAAAACGGTTCCACCTTTAAGGAAAACGCTTTTATCAAGGCAAAGCGCGTCTCCGACGAATTTTCTATGCCCGCGCTTGCCGACGATTCGGGGCTTTGCGTGGACGCGCTCGGCGGAGCGCCGGGCATTTACTCGGCGAGGTTTTCAGGCGGCGGCGACAGAGAAAACAGGCTGCTGCTTCTCAAAAAGCTTGAAAACGAAAAAACGCGCACGGCGCGGTTCAAAAGCGCGGTATGCCTCCGCTTCCCCGACGGTAAAACGGTTTACGGCGAAGGCGCGTGCGAGGGACGTATTCTTTATAGCGAGGTCGGCGAAAACGGCTTCGGCTACGACCCAGTGTTCTATTCCGACGACCTTGAAAAAAGCTTCGGCATAGCGAGCGCGGAAGAAAAAAACGCGGTATCCCACCGCTTCCGCGCGCTTAACGATTTGAAAAGCAAATTATGAAAAAGATTACGGTAGTTTCCGATTCGCACGGAAACAGGCAGGCGCTCGACGCGCTTGACGGGATTTTTGCGGAAAGCGACTTAATAATTCACCTCGGCGACACCTCGTCTGACGGCAGGTATATTTACGCCAAGCACCCCGATAAAACCGTGATTATAAACGGCAACTGCGACATATTCGGCGCGGGCGAAAAGGAAAGCGTGCTCGAAATCGAGGGAATAAAAATTTTTGCCTGCCACGGTCATTTGTATTCGGTAAAGACCACGCTTGCCCGCCTTGCAAAAAGGGCCGGAGAGCTCGGCTGCGGGGTCGCCCTTTACGGACACACGCACGACGCGCGCGAAAGCGTGACAGACGGCGTAACCCTTTTAAACCCCGGCACCCTGTCCCGCTATGCGGACAAAAGCTATCTTTACTTAGTAGTAAACGACGGCAAAATCACTTATAAAACGGTCAGGATAAATTCATTATGAAATTCAGACACACTCTACAAATTCTAATAGACAACTTTTCGGTAACGTATAAGCAGCTTGTATACAAGCTCGTTATTGCGTTGATTACCGCGGGACTTTCGGTTGCGATACTCTATCCGTTCTGGAAGGCTATGACGGGACTGCCCGAATTTCAGAGCCTTATAGAGAGTGTAAAAACCTTTTTCGGAAACCTTATCGAGGGCAACACCGAGGGCCTCGTAAATATCCGTGAAAAGATTGAAAGCGCGCTGGATTCGATAAGCGTACTCATTGAGCACAATACGACCGTAATCGCGCTCGGTATCGTGGGACTGCTGTTCATAAGGCTGATAAATATGTTCTTTTCCAGCCTCGGCAACTACGCCGCCGCCGCGCTGATTAACGACAAAATGGCTTTGCGTGCGCAGTCGCCCTTCTTCCTTACGCTTATAAGAAACTTAAAGGACGCCTCACTGTATGCGGTGATGTATGTTCCCTTATCCTTCCTCTACGACGTCGTATGCGTCGCGCTGATGTATCTGCTTGTGTTCAAGGTACTGGTTTTCGCGCCGTTTTTAATACAGGTTTTCCTGTTTGCGACAGCAATTGTTTTCGCGCTGACGGTAAAGCTGACCTTTGCGTCCGACTGGCTGCCCGCGCTTATCCGCGGAAAGAAAAAGCCGCTTGAAGCTTTTATTTACACCTTCAACCGCAAGAACAAGCAGACCTTTAACGTGCTTTCCAACTTTATAGTGCTTTCGCTTATTATCTTCGCGGTAAACGTATGCGCCGTAATATTCACCTTCGGCGTGGGCGCACTGATTACCGTACCCGCAAGCTACGTGCTTTTGAACTGCTTCCAGCTTGTAAATTACTACGACAGGGAAGAGCTTAAATACTTCCTCGACAAGCACACGATTATAAAGCCCGAGAAGGAAGAAGTTATCACACGCGAGGAATTTTTCAAGGGCGAATGATAATTTTTAAAGAAAAATGAAAAAAAAGCTTAAAATCAACTTTCCGTACTTTACAACGGAAAGTTTTTTTTATATAATATCAAGGGTATTATTTATATATAATATTGTAACGACACAAAATTCGGAGTTTGAATAATGAATTTTTCAGATAACTATAACGGCTGGTTAAACGACAACCGACTTTCCGGCGAAGCCAAGGCGGAGCTTGAAAGCATTAAAGATAATAAAAAAGAAATAGAATACCGCTTCGGCGCCGAGCTGGAATTCGGCACCGCAGGTATGCGCGGAATAATCGGATACGGCACGAACATGATGAACGTATACACCGTAAGGCGCGCGACCGCGGGACTTGCGGAATTTATAAAATCTACGGGCGAAGCCGCCTGCGCGCGCGGCGTGGTTATTTCCTACGATACACGTTTAAAAAGCGACGAATTTGCCGCGTCTGCCGCTGAAGTGCTTGCAGCCAACGGCATAAAGGTTTACCTCTTCGACGAGGTACACCCCGTGCCTATGCTTTCGTTTGCCGTAAGGCGGCTTAACGCAGTGGCGGGAATTATGATAACCGCCTCGCACAATCCCAAGCAATACAACGGCTATAAGGTATACGGCGAGGACGGCGCGCAGATGTCGCCCGAGGATACAGCAGCAGTAGTCGGCTTTATTCAGGAGCATACAGATTACCTCGGCACTCCCGTTCCCACCGACGCGCAGCGTAAAAAGCTTATACGCAGCGTGCCCTCAAGCGTAGATAAAAAATATTATAAAGAACTGAAAAAGCTTGCCCTTTCCAAACGCGCCGTAAAAGCGTGCGGCAAGGATTTAAAGCTCGTCTACACCCCCGTTCACGGTTCGGGTTATATTCCGGTTACGACGATACTCAAAAAAATAGGAATTAAGGCAACCGTTGTCGAGGCGCAGACCAAAAAGGATACCGATTTTTCGACGGTTGAGGTGCCAAATCCCGAGTACAAGGAAACCCTTTCCATGGGTATTGCACTTGCGCAGAAAATCGGCGCGACCGTAGTTTTCGGTACCGACCCGGACAGCGACAGACTGGGCGTTGCGGTGAAAAACGGTGCGGGCGAGTTCGAGGCGCTTTCGGGCAATCAGGTTGGCATACTCTTGCTCGACTACATTTTAACTCGGCTTAAGGACGAAGACGCGTTACCCAAAAATGCGGCGGTAGTAAAATCGTTCGTGACGACGGGAATGGCTAAGGCTATGTGCCGCCAGTTCGGCGTAGAGCTTTTCGAGGTACCCGTCGGATTCAAGTTCATAGGCGAAAAAATAAAGCTTTGGGAACGCGACCGTTCGCACAACTTCGTGTTCGGCTTCGAGGAAAGCTGCGGTTACCTGCGCGGCACGCACGCGCGCGACAAGGACGCCGTAGTCGCCTCTATGCTCTGCGCGGAAATGGTCTGCTACTACGCCTCGCTCAACAAGACCGTTTACCAGCGACTTACCGAAATTTACGATACCTACGGCTACGTTTTGGACTGCAACGTGTCCATTCCCTTCTCGGGTCTGAACGCAATGAGCGAGATGAACGCCGTCGTTGACGGACTTAAAACCAACCCCGTAAAGAAATTCGACATTTACGACGTTGTCGCCGTGCGCGACTATTCCAAAAACGTAAAAATAGACGTTGCGACGGGCGCAACCTCGGAAATAGGCTCGCCCTTGACCAACTGCGTTTATTACGAACTGGAAAACGGCAGCTTTATCTGCGTGCGCCCCTCCGGCACCGAGCCCAAGCTTAAAATTTACTATTCGGTAAAGGCGCACCACAAGCCCGACGCCGAAGCCGCGCTCGAAAAAATGAAAGCAGCGGTAAACGCATTGATAAAATAAAAAAAACCGCCGACGGAAGTCGGCGGTTCTATTTTATGAAAACAGCTTAGAAAAAGTCATTCTTTCCTCGGTGTTCAGTCCTTTAAGCGACGACAGCTCGCCCATAAGCCTGTCGGTATCGCGCAGCTGTTCCCTGCACGGCTGCTCGTCCTCGCGGCGACTTCTTATTAAGCTTTTCTGTCTTTGAATATATGCCGTAAACGTCATTTTTTTACCCCTTGACTGATACCGTCCGATATGATAAAATTTTTATAGTTTATATTATTCGGCAAGGGGCGGAAAAATTACTATGAAATACCAGATTATGACGGATATTTTAATGCTGCTGCTATCGCGGCGCAAGCTTAACGCGAGCGAAATAGCCAGCCGCCACGACATATCCCAACGCAGCGTGTACAGATACGTTAACGAGCTTAACCTATGCGGCATTCCCATAGAGGTTCAGCGCGGAAGATACGGGGGGATTTGGATTGCCGATACCTTCCGCCTGCCGTCCTGGTACTTTACGCGAGAAGAATACAACGCAACCGTCAACGCGCTAAGTGCAATGGCGTCGCAGGTGTCCGATAAAAGCGTGCTTTCCGCGCTTGAAAAGCTGCAAAACCAGCAAAAAAGCGACAAGCGCGAGCAGAATGTGTGCGGAAACATAATAGTAGACGGCGGAACCTGGGGCGACAGCAAAAAATTTTCCGACAAAATGCGCGTCTGCGAGACGGCAGTAAACGAAAAAAAGAGCCTGCTTATAGACTACATTTCACGCAGCGGCGAGCATTCGAAACGAGTAATCGACCCGTACGTACTCATTTACAAGCAAAACGTGTGGTACGTTTACTCCTTCTGCCATAACAAACAGACCTTCCGCACTTTTAAAATTGGCAGAATAAAACGGGCGAGCTTTACAGGCGAAACCTTCGTAAGAAAGGAAATTACGCGGGACGAGATAAACCTTAATTTCTATTATAATTCCGTTACTATGGTGGACGTCACGCTCGAAATAGAAAAAGCCACCCTTCCCGATGCGGAAGAATGGCTTGGTATGGACAATATAGAGCCGCGGGGCAACGCGTTTATAGCGCGCATTACCGCGCCCGACGACGGCGGGCTGGTAAACCAGATTTTAAGCTACGGCGGGACTGTTAAGGTACTCGACCCGCCAGACCTGCGCGAAAAGGTACGCGCCGCCGCGCGTAAAATTTTGCAGGAATAACTACATCAACGGCGAAACCACCTTAAACAGCAGCGCGAGAAATCTGTTTTTCGCGCTGTTTTTCTTTTTTGTAAGCGGCACGCACTCTTTAAAGGTCAATTCGAAGTCATCCTCAACCGCGCGCATTGCAGCGGGGTCGTTGGTATACAGCGCGCTTTCGAACTGTTGATAGAAGCTGCGCAAATCGATATTGATAGAGCCCGAAACAGCGCAGTAGTCGGTAAGCATAAGCTTGCTGTGCACGAAGCTATCGCGCATTAAAAGAATTTTTACGCCCCTTTCGGCAAGCCGCGCCGCAAAGTCGAGCGAAACGACGTAAACGTATGGCTTGTCGGGAATTTCGGGAAGCACTATGCGCACGTCGCAGCCCGACTGCGCCTTATTTGCAAGCATATTGAAAATAGCGTCATCCGGTACGAGATAGGGCGTCATAATATACAGCCTGCCCTGCGCCTTGGAAATGACGTTCAAGTACAGCTCTTTGCCGATAAAAACGTCCCTGTCAAGCCCGCACGAGAAGGGAACGCAGACCGAGGCGTTTTCTTTTTTTGCGTAGTTGTTGAAAAATTCGCCGTAATTTCCGAATTTACGGGTGAGAAAATCCCACTGGCGCAAAAACATAAGCGTGAACCCGTCCGCCGCCGCGCCCTCCGCGCGCACGCCGCCGTCCTTCCAGTAGCCGTAATGACGGCTTTCGTTGGTGTACTCGTCGGCAAGGTTTGCGCCACCCGTGTAGGCGACCTTGCCGTCCACCACCACTATTTTTCGGTGGTCGCGGATATTGAGAACGAAATTGACCGCGGGAATAAGCTTGTTGAAGGTCATAAGCTTTATTCCGCTTTTTTTAATGCGCTTTCTCTGTCTGCGGGAAAACGAGCGACTGCCCAAATCGTCGTAGATTATGCGCACGTCCACGCCCGCGGCGACCTTTTCGGACAGCAGACTTATAAACCTTTCAAGCAGTATGCCGTCGGATATAATGAAAAATTCAATAAATATAAACTTTTCCGCGCGCGAGACGCTTTGTAAAATATCGTCGAACAGCTTGCCGCCCGAAGAAAAGTATTCTACGTCGGTTGCGGTAAACGGCGTAAACCCGCCGACGCGCCTGAGATATTCGCAGTCTTCTCTCACCCTTGCGTCAGCAATCTCGGGCTGAGCGTAGACGGGGCGCTGCGGCTCCGAACGGGCGAAAACCTCCCTGAACATTTTTCTGGGCTTGCGGAAAAAGAATTTGTCGTTCGTAAGAATATACAGAATAAACCCGACGTTGAAAAATATCAGGATTATAAACGTCCACACAGTTTTGGAAGCGGGACTTCTGTTAGAGGAAATTAAAAAGATACAAGAAATTATACTCAGCCCGAAAGCGACAAGCGAGTATATCCAGGACAGATACGCAAACATCGAGAACAGAAAAATCTGTATACCGATTTGCAGCAATACGAGAAACGCTACCGTCGCCACTTTCAGCGTGCCGATAAAGGCTCCGTTCTTTTCCGTTCTTATTTTCAGCACGGTTTTATCGGGCGAGCGGGTAGAAGAAGTACGCTTATTCATTTACACCCCTCAGCTCTCTTGCCCGCTTACAAAGGCTTTGTATTTTTTGCGATTCCTGTTTTATAAGCAGGGAATATTTCTTTTTATCCGCTTTGTAAACGCGGTATGCGATAAGCTCGCCCACCACCGCCTCGGCAACGCCGACCGCGCAAAGCACGGGTCCGAAAATATAGGACAGCAGCGCCTCGCATAGCATAAGCAGCACGCCGCCGACGGTAAGCAGTATTGCGATAAATCCCGCAAGGTTGCCCAGCGCAACCGCGCGGGAAACCGTTTTGTGCGAATATTTACCCGCGGCGTTGTAGGCTATTTCAAGCCTTACCTGCATAAGCTGCAGCTCGTCCTTGTTTTCGATAAAATGCGGACGCGTAAAGGACATATGCGTTACGTCGCAGTACAATTTGTCGTCCCTGCGCTCGGTAAGCGTCCAGCCGAAATCGCTGTAATTTTCGATTATATGGTCCGCCGCGTTTATCTTTCCCGTTACGGTTATGTAGTCGCTTTCAAATAAATCCATTTTACTCTTTTTCTATCGTAAGTGTGTACGTAAAGCTTTTGCCATTTTCGTCGGCAAAATTTATGAAGGGCTTTTTTTCAAGCTCTTCGGGGAAGTCGGGGCAGTCGTTTATGCCCCAAAGACATTCCACGCAGACGTAGTCGCCGCCGTTCTCGTTGCTCCATAGCGCGACGACGGGGCAGTCCGACTTATAGGTATATACGTAACCGTCCGAGGTGTGCGCGCGCACCGCGCCGCCCGAAAGGCCGCCGAGCTGTACGGTTTTGAACTTCTTGAACATAGCCTTGTTTGCCACGAATTTTTTTATCTTCTGCAAACATACCGCTTCCTTTACGCCCGCAAGGTAGTGAAAGGGCTCTTCCTCGTTCTCGAATTCGATTAAAGCCTCGCCGCCGGGCGCCTTGATTGCGGGATGCCCGCCGACGTAAAAGGGTATAACGCCGCCCTTCGATTTGACCTCGTAAGTAACCTTTACGCTGTTCTTTTTGAGAACGTATTTTACCCTTAGAATAAAGCCGTACGGGTAGGTCTTTTTAGTTACCGGGTTGGACGACAGCTCTAAGACGAGCTCTGTAAGCGTCGCGTCGACGAGCGCAAATTCCGAATACCGCGCCACTCCGTGCGATTTCGGCAAAAACCTTTCGCCGCCGACCGTATAGGCGTTTGCGTGTCCTATAACGGGGAAAACCGTCACGTCGCGCCCGCTCCACTCCTCTCCGCCCTGCCAAAGCCTCTCTTCGCCGAGGTAGACGAGCGAGTCCATTACCGCCCCGAAGGAATTTACGGAAAGCGTGACGTATTTATTTTTGAGTACGTAAATCATAGCCCGCCCGTTAAATGATGTCGATTGGCAGCTTCTCGCCGCCGAGTATATGTATATGAAGGTGGAAAACAGTCTGACCTGCGTCGTCGCCCTGATTTATTACAAGACGGTAGCCGCCGTCGCAGCCGTTTTGCGCGGCTATTTGCGGAATTCTACCGAACATATAGCTCATAATTTCGCCGTCCGCCTCCGAAAGTAGCTTGAAATGCGATTTAGGCACCGCCAAAAGGTGTACCTTTGCCTTGGGCTCGATATCCCTGAACACGAGCATTTTGTCGTCCTCGTAGACCTTAGCGGCGGGAATTTCGCCCGCGATTATTTTACAGAATATACAGTTATTATCCTTCATCTCTTACTCTCCTGAGTTTAATTGAAAATGCCGTAAGTATTACGAAGCACGCGCCCGAAACGCCGACCGCCGAGGCTACGAGCGCGATTAAAAGGTCGTAACCCTCGAACGCAACCGCGTCGATTACCGCTGAAACCGTTCCGTCCTCGTTATAGGTGTAGCTGGAATAGTCGGTTTCGTTTACCTCGAACACCCACTCCGTTTCGTCGCCGAACGCGTATTCCACGCAAGGTATGCGGCTTGCCAGACTTTCAAGCTCTAACGAAATGCTGTCCGCAGCGGCGTCTGCCTCGCCGTCCGCGCCTATATAGTAGCCGTAATAATAGGTGCCGTCGTAGCCGTCGAACACGACCTCCTGCACGCAGTACGAAAGGCGCTTGCCGTCGCCGTCGTCGATATACCGTTCCTCGAAATTTTTTCCGTCGGGGTCGTATTTCCTGTCCCAGTCGGCGTTCAGCTTATAGCCGTCCTCGACGACCGCGATAAATTCGTCCTTGTCGGAATAGGTGACCAGCATACGCTCCATACCTATCGGAAGGCAACAAAGCGCAAGCGCGATTACCGCAAGAAAAGAACACATCAGCGCAAACGTAAGGTTGGCGGCGTTGGTAAAGCGCATACGCTCGCCCATTGCCTTTGCCTCGCGAATTATGTTGTCGTTCATAATTTCGATATATTCGTTCGTCATAGTGGTGAACAGCGATTTGCGCACCGCCACCACGTTGCATACGACCGTAACTATCGTACAGAGCGCGACCGCCGTAGAGTGCATCCAGTCTTCGAGCGGCAAATTCCAGCACACGTGCGCAAGCGTAGAGCCGATTAAAAACACGAAGCAAAGCGGCTTGTATTTGCCCTTGCCGAAGCCGTACGCCCAGCCTATTATACCCGTCCAGAGAACGTGCGTGCACAATGCGGAAAAGCCGCGGTCGACAAACAGATACACAGTGTCGCGTATGTCGCCGTACTTTGCGGCGACCATATCCGAGTAATAGAAAAGATAGCCCATATCCTCTATTACCGAAAAACCCGAGCCCACCGCCGCAGCGATTAAAAAACAGGCGTACGAGTTTTTGTTCTTCATTATCATTATCGCGGCGACAGCGACGAGAGCCTTGCTGACCTCTTCGACAAATCCCGAGATAATCGCGTTATACCAGGGGTTGTTCAGCCTGATTACCCCGTATCCGAGCTGCGTGAGAGCGCACGCAGCCGTGCCGCCTATTACCAGAATACCGAACAGCTTTACCACGCTCAAATCGCGCTTGGGGTACAGCTCGGTAAGCAGAAACATAAACGGGATGGTAAAGGTTACACCGCCGAGCAGCGTTACCGTGGGAACGTAGAGCGTGTTGCCCGTAATTCTGAGTATTACCACGTTGACGGTAAACAGCATAAACAGCGCGAAAAATACGCGCACGTACAGCCACGGATAAGTACCCGCAATGCCGCGCTTATTGTCGCCCAGTCCGCGCGTAAGGAACTCGCTGTATTCGTCCTTGGAATGAGCGCGGAAGGTTTCTCTGAAAAAGTATGTAATTCTTGCGCGGGTAAGCGAGCTTTCACCTTTCATTTACTGCCAGAACACCGTCCTTGAATAATTTTATAAGCTTAACGCGGTACTTTTCGCCCGCGGTGAGATTGCCTTGCGTATAGACGCGGATATAATTGTCGGTATATCCCGCCGTATAGTCCCCGACGGTTTCCTCCGCGATTATTTCCCTTTCCGTGCCCAAAAAGCGCGAATTGAATTTTTCCGAGCAGGCGTCCGCCGCCTTCAACAGACGGTGCAGCCGCTCCGACTTAACGTCGGGAGGAAGGTCTTTAAGCTTAAACGCCGCCGTCCCCTCGCGCGGGGAAAAAGCGAACGCGTGTATGCGCGCAAAGCCCGCCTCGTCTATTATAGAAAGACTGTTTTCAAAGTCCTCCTCCGTCTCGGTGGCAAAGCCCGCTATTATATCGGTAGTTATTGCCGCATCGGGAAAATATTTATAAATTTCGGCGCATTTTTCAAGATACTCTTCGCGCGTGTAGTGCCTGTTCATTGCCCTGAGCACTGCGTTGCTGCCGCTTTGCAGCGACAGATGGAACTGCGGCGCGAAATCTTTAAGCCGAGTAAGCGAGGCAAGCAGCCTGTCGGTTATCGCCGAACATTCAAGCGAACCCAGCCTTATTCTTTTATCCACTGCCGCAAGCGCGTCCGTAAGCGTTTCCAGCCCGCCCTCGTACGACGAAATGTTTATTCCGTTAAGCACTATTTCGGGGCAGTCGGTAGCGGCGATTTCACGCAGTATATCTTCGACGGGGCGGGAAACCTCCCTGCCGCGAAGATAGGGAATTATACAGTACGAGCAGAAGTTGTTGCACCCGTCCTGAATTTTGACGAAAGCGCGGGTCTTGGTCTGCTTGGGATACGGCATAGCCGTAGCGTTAAGATTGTACCGCGCCGCGAACGCGTCTATTATCTTCTGCTTTTCGCGCGCGCCCGCAACCGCTGCAACGCCGCGGGCAATAAAGCTTTGCTTATCCTTTTCGGAAGCACAACCGCAGACGAAAACGTCCGCCGCAGGGTTGAACTTCTTTACGCGGGAAATAAGCTGACGGCTCTTTCTCTCCGCCTCGCGCGTGACGGCGCAGGTGTTGAGAATATACGCGTCTGCATAGCCGAGCGAGTCGCCCGTTTCGACGCCCATTTCTTCAAGCGCCGCCAGAATCGACGCCGACTCCGCCTCGTTAACCTTACAGCCGAGCGTGAAAACCACCGCCCTCATTGCATTTCTCCGAGCGAGTGCGCAACTATCGCGGTCAAAGCGATTGCCGCCGTTTCGGCGCGAAGTATGCGCTTGCCGAGATGCACCGCCGCAAAGCCCAACCTGCGGGCAAGCGCGAACTCGGCTTCCGAAAACCCGCCCTCACTGCCGACGACTATCGCCGTCGTGCCCGATAGCGCGGACAGGTCCGCCTCCGAGCTGCTTGCAAACTCGCACGCGAACAGCGCGTTGTCGCAGTCCCGCGCAGATTCCAGCGCGGACGCAAGGTCGTCAAAATACTCTATTTCTGGCGCGCGTGCGCGCATGCACTGCTTAGTCGCCTCGCGCGCGACCTTGTTCAACCGCTCCAACTTATTTGCGTTGAGATACGCCGAGCAGTATTCCGAGGAAAAAACTCCGATTTTTCCGACGCCCAGCTCGCACGCTTTCTGAACCACCAGCTCGGTCTTGTCGCCTTTGAGCGCGCCGACGAGAAGGTATATTTTCGCGCGCGGCTCGCAGTCGCAGTCCGCGACAGACGAAATGCGCGCCGTAAGCCGCTTTTTTTCTACTTTGGTTACGGTAGCCGTAAACTCCCTTCCGCTGCCGTCAAGCAGGCAGATTTCGTCGCCCTCGGCAACGCGCTGAACGGTTACGGCGTGGACGAATTCGTCCCCGTCGAGCACCGCGTCCTCGCCGGTCACGGCGTCGGTAAAGAACCGCTTGCGCCCGCTCATAATCTGAACGAGAGTGCGTACCACTCGCCCTCGTGCAGACGCTTTTCAAGCTTCAAATGCTGCGCGGTGAACGCGTCGATTACCGATTTAAGTCTGCTCTCTATTATTCCGCTTAAAATGAGTACGCCGTAGCGGTGCAGATACTGCGTTATTACGGGCGCGAGGCGAACCAGAATTTCCGCGGTTATGTTCGCCATAACCACGTCGCCCTTTACGTCGGCGTTGTTTAAAAGGTCAGCGCGCACTACCTTGACCCTGTCGCTTACGCCGTTAATCTCGCTGTTGTGCGTAGCGCTCTTTACCGCGATTTCGTCAATGTCCGAAAGGTATGCGTAGCTTGCGCCGAGCTTTATAGCAGATATGCCGAGTATGCCGCTTCCGCAGCCGACGTCGATACACACCGACGCGGGCGTAAGGTAGTGCTGCAAAAGCCTAAGGCACATTGCGGTAGTCTCGTGCTCGCCCGTGCCGAAAGCCATATTGCTGTCAAGCTTTACCACGCGCTCGCTCTGCTGCGGCTCGTACTCTATCCATTCGGGGCAGACTACTATTTTATTGCCGATATGTATGGGGCGGAAATGCTTGCGCCAAATTTCCAGCCAGTCGTCGCCCTCGACGGTGCGCTGCGTGGCTTCGAGCGTGCCGAACTTTAAATAGAACTTGCCGTTCGCCTTACATTCCTCTATGTCCGCTCGGATTTTTGGAATAGTCGCGGGTGCGCTTTCAAGAGGGATAAACGCCTTGACGAGAACGTCGCCGCCCTCCTTCAAGGAATCGTCGATATAGTCCCAGTACATCGATTTGTTGCGTTGAAGCGCGATTACGTCGCTGACGTCGGAAATGGCTACGCCGTAGTTGGTGTAGCGCCATAAAACGTCGGCAACGACCTCGCTTGCCTCCGCCGTAGTGTGAATTGTAAGCTCTGTAAATTTCATAATAAATATTTTAACACTAACCGCACTTAAAAGGCAAGTAATTTTAAAAGCTTCCGCGTATGCGGAAGCTTTTAATTCACTTTAAAAATTCGACTACGGAATGGGCGGCTACGTTGCCCTCGCCGACCGATTTGGCGTACTGATACGGTCTGCCCGTGCAGTCGCCCGCCGCGAACACGCCCGCGATATTCGTAGACAAATCGCGGTTGACAAAAATATGCCCGTCCTCGGTTTTCAGTCCGCGCAGCAGCGTGGCGGGCGAAACCGAGCCTCTTAAAATAAACAGACCGTCGACTTCCAGACTTGCGTCCTTGAAATTGAGCGCGCGCACGCGCATATCGCCCGTAACCGAAACGGGCTTTTTGACGATTATCTCCGCCTTGTCGGATTTTATTTCGTAGCCCTTATAGAGAGGAATAACGTAAGCCTTTTCGGACAGACCCGCAAGGAACTCCGCCTCGTGCTCGAACCGCTTGTCCGTACATAGCACGGCTATTTTTTTGCCCTTGTAGAGAAAGCCGTCGCAGGTGGCGCAGTAGCTGACGCCGCGGCCGAGGAACTCCTCTTCGCCCTCTATGGGCTTGGACGTCTCGACGCCCGTGCATAGAATTACCGTGCGCGCCTCGTAGCTTGCGTCCTGCGCAAGCAAAGTGAAATATCCGTCCGTTTGGTAAACGCCCGTAACCACCGCGTCGACGCCGTCTATGCCCATGCTCTCGGTATGTTCCTTAAAAGCCTTAGCAAGAGAGCCGCCCGCAACAGCGGGAAAACCGACGTAGTTTTTGATAAGCTCCGCCCGCTCTACTTTTTTAGATGCGCCGCCGAACCACACGAAGGTTTTGCCGAGCAGCTTTAAATTGATTGCGGCGGAAATACCCGCGGGGCCGCCGCCTATAATAGCACTGTCTAACATAATAAAATTTTTGCCCGTAATCTTTTAATTCATACCCGAAAGCTGCTGCGCAAGGTTTTCCAAATCCTTGTCGGGTATCTTCTTGTCGCTTGCCTTTACCGTCATTTCAACGACCGCCTTTGCCTTTTCGGGCGGAATAAGCGTACCGACGCCCGCAACGCAGCCGCCCGGGCAGCCCATGCCCTCAATCATATAGCCGTTAAGCTTGCCCGCCTTTGCAAGCATAAGAATTTTTTTGCAGTCGGCAAGTCCCTCCGCGTGCTGTATTTTAACCTCTGCGTCAGGATAGTATTCGTTGATGCACTGCTCTATCGCACCCGCAACGCCGCCGGCGCACGCGTAGCCTCTGCCCGCGCCCGTTGCCTTAATCTCTACGGGCAGCTCTTCAATCTCTTCAAGGTTAATACCCTTAGCGTCGAACATACCCGCAAGCTCCTCAAAGGTAATTACGAAATCGACGTAGCTGCGCACCGTCCTTCTGGAAGCTTCGAGTTTCTTCGCCGCGCAGGGGCCTATAAACACCACCCTTGCGTCGGGACGGTTGACATTTATCGAGCGGGCTGTCGCAACCATAGGCGTAAGCTCCTCGGAAACGCGCGGGGCAAGGTCGGGGAACTGCTTTTTTACAAGCACCGCCCACGCAGGGCAGCAGCTTGTGAAAAGGAAGGGAATTTCACCCGTGGTAACCTCTTTAACGTAGTGGTGCGCCTCCGCAACGCAGCCCACGTCCGCGCCCACGGCGACCTCGAAAACGTCCTTAAAGCCGAGCGCCAAAAGCGCGGACTTCATTCTGCCCGGGGTGACCTTTGCACCGAACTGACCTATTATTGCGGGCGCGACGGCGGCGACGACCTCGTCGCCGTTTTTTATGGCCTTGATAAGCTGGTAAATCTGCGACTTATCGGCTATAGCGCCGAAAGGGCACGCGGACATACACTGCCCGCAGGCTACGCAAATATCGTTGTCGATACGCGCTCTGCCGTATTCGTCGGAAGAAATAGCCTTTACGCCGCACGCCTGCGAGCAGGGGCGAACGTGATGCGCGATAGCGTCGTAAGGGCAAGCAGCCTTACACTTTCCGCACTTTATGCACTTGGACTGGTCTATGTACGATTTGCCGTTGACTATCGAAACGGCGCCCTTGGGGCAGACCTTGACGCACGCGTGCGAAACGCAGCCCCTGCACTGGTCGGAAACGACGTACTCGTTATCGGGACACTTGTCGCACGCCGAGGGAATTACCTGCATAAGGGGCGGCTCGTAATACTTTTCCGCAACGTCGCTTTTGTCCATGCCCGACGTAACGTGTACGGGACGGTTTGCGGGGCGCAGCGAAAGCCCCATTGCAAGGCGCACACGCTCGGCGGCAATCTGACGTTCGCGGTAAATGCTTTCGCGGTATTTCGGCTCCTCGTCGGGGGTAATGACGTAAGGAATTTCTTCAAGCTCGTGCTCGGGATTTTCCGCTTCGTACGCGACCCGCGCGACCTCGCAAAATATCTTCCTTCTGAGTTCGGTTACTACGCTTTGACTTTTCATAACAAGTGAAATTACTCCGTGATTTTAATTCGGTAAAATTATATCATTATACGGCGTAGTTTGTCAAAATTTTTTGGGGTCGTAATGCTTTACACCCAGATAAATTGCAGCACCCGTAATCCCCGCGGCAATTACAAACCAGAATACTATCGCAAGCCAAGGCAACGCCATTGCCGCATAGCACGCAGACGAGAACGGTCCGGCAAAAGTATGCTCGGAGTTATTGATGCTATTATAATAAGGAAGTCCCATAAAAAAGTAGGCAAGAAACAGCGCAACGCAGAGACATATAAGGAAAATATTGCGCGCTTTGCGACGTTTTAAAAAGCCCGTAATCATTCCCGCCGCGTAAAGGATAATGAAATACGCCACGCTGAATAAGCCGCCGTACAGCCCCGTTTGTTCAAACATATTTTTTACGTCACTACCGACTTCGCTTAATGTCGAAGGCACGAAAATACAGACGATAAGAAATATCAGGCATGAAACGGCAAACAATGTTGCGATAAATAATACAAACATCAAAAGCACCGACATAAATCTGTATAACAGCTTTTTTCCGTGGCTTACGGGAAACACCGCCTCTAAGTTGGGCGAACCGTAGCAGGTACAGAACAACGCTATTCCGAAGCCGAACACACTTGCCGCGATTATCGGCGCCCAACCGTTTGCGCCGCTTAAAAACACACTGATAAAGTATATAAACGCCGCCGAAATTATGGGGACTACGGGTATGGATTTGGATTGCGGCAAGCGCGAAACTATTCTGAAATAGTACAAAAACTTTTTCATAATTTACCTCCGTTTTCAAGCAAATGCACGAAAATTTCTTCCACCGTCGGAACTTTGACCGCAACTCCCTCGCCTGAAATTCCGCAGTCCTTTGTTAAAAAGGTGTAGCCGAACATACTCTTCTTTATGCCTATAGCACCCCTCTCTGCTTCGGGCGTCATTTGCGCGCACTGTACCAGACGGTATTTCTCCGTTAGCGTTTCCTTAGACTCGTCAAGGGTAATTTTTCCGTCCTGCATCATTACGATGTAATCCGCTATTTTATCCAAATCCTCCGTGATATGCGTCGAAAAAAGCACGGTGCGGTTTTCGTCAAACATATATTCCTGAATTAGCGAAACTATCTCGTTTCTGTCGAACGGGTCGACGCCGGACGTCGGCTCGTCGAGAATTAATATTTCCGATTTTCTGCAAAGCGCAAGAATTAAGCAGTATTTCTTTTTCATTCCGAATGAAAATTTACTTAAACGCATATCGTGCGGAAGCGAAAACCTGCCCATAAGCGCGTTGTACTTTTCCATATCGAAGCCGCCGTAAACCGCACTGTAAAGCTTTACGAAATTTTTCGGCTTTTGCATCAGACTGAAATCGGGCATATCGTACACGCAGACGATATTTTGCAATATGCCCTCCTCGTCCTCGGCAAGCCGCTTTCCGTTATACGATATACTGCCCGACTGCACGTCCTGCTGCCGCATTATCGCCTTTATGAGCGTGGACTTTCCCGCGCCGTTTTTTCCTATCAAACCCGTTATACAGCCCTTATTGATATTTACACTTATATTGTCAAGCCTGAAGCGCTTGAAATCGACCGTCAGATTTTTAATTTCCAGACCGTACATTATATATCCTCCCAAATTTCTTTGATTATCTGCTTTACGGCTTCCCTGCCCACAGAATTGCGTTCGGCAAACTCAGCAATTTCTTTAAACCGCGACCGAATTTCTTCAACAGCCGAATTTTCCGCCTTGCCCCTGTCGAAATTGGCAATGAAAACTCCCTTACCCTGCACCGAATACAAAAAGCCCTCGGCGCACAAATCGTCGTAAGCGCGCTTTGCGGTTATAATGCCTATTTTAAGCTCTTTGGCGAGGGTACGAATTGACGGCAGCAGAGTATCGGGCAGCAGCTCTCCGCGCACTATCTGACCGCGCAGCTCGGTCTTTATCTGCTCGTATATGGGTACGCCCGTTTCATAAGAAATAAGTATATGCATATTCTTTACCTTACTGTTATTACTGTAATTATACAATAGATACAGTTTGTTGTCAAGTATTTTTTAAAAAATTTCCGTCCGCGGATTTTTCCGCGGACGGGCGAATTATTCGATTGCCTTTAAGCTTTCGTTCATATTTATTTTAACTATCTTGCGGCGCAAAATGAGGGTGACTATGCCTGTAAACAGCAATACTATTGCGGGTGCAATCAGCCACATAAACCAGCTTACCGCGCCGACGGAGCCCAGCCCCATCGTTCTGAAAACCAGCCACATAAAGAACGCCGACAGAGGATAGCCGAACAGTATGCCGATAAACGAATTAATATAAATTTCGCGGTAAATATAGCCCGTTACCTCTTTGTCGTAATAGCCGAGAACCATAAGCGTGGCTATTTCACGGTTGCGCTCGCTGATGTTTATGTTCGTTAAAGTGTAGATTACGACCGCCGTAAGCAGCCCCGCGAATATCACTATAAGCGCGGCAATGCCGAGAATCGAGCCCGAGCCGAAGTCCTGAAAAAGGCACATATCGACAAGCCCCAGCCCCGCCATTACCAACGCGGTTGAAAACGCGACCGCAAGCACCGTCATGAAAAACCTGCTTTTATAGCGCAGCACGTTGCGCAGCGTTGACTTGTATTTGAACGACAGCCTGTTCCATAAAAGCGGTATTCTTTCAAGTATTACCTTTTTGCCCGCCTTCGGCGGCTTCGGGCGCAGAAGGTTGGCGGGGCGTTCGCCCGTCATTTTATAGCCTGACAGCGCCGTCGCGGCAAGCGTCGCAAGCACTATCAGGGCAAACGTAACTATATAGAACCATACGGTTATACTTGCAGACATCGGCGGCATATCGAAGCTGTAATTGAAAACGAAATATAAGAGATACGCCAGCCCTATACCCACGAAGTACGCGCCCGTGCCGCCTATACCCGTTGCGATAAGCGCGAAAAGCAGATACTTTGAAATTATGCCCGTCGACGAATATCCGAGTGTTTTTAAGCAGGCTATCTGCGCGCGCTCCTCCTCCAAAAGTCGCGTCATGGTGGAAAGCACGACCAGCGCGGTTACAAGCAGAAACGCAACCATAAGCACGAAGCCTATCGCCTCGACCTTGTCGCTGTACGATTTAAGCGACACGAACGAATAATTGTCGTAGAGAGTCAAAACGGTAATGGCCTCGGTCTGCGCCTCGGCGCGCTTTTTCTCCACGTAGTCGCCGTAGCCGTTCGAAAACGCGGAAAACATATTTCTGTCTTCAACCGCTACGTAAAGCGAGTTGTCGGGAATGAAGGGCGCAAGCTGCGCGGGAATAAGAGTTTTGGGAACGTACAAAATCTGTTCGAGCACGTCCGCGTCCGCGGTTGCCGTGGTCGTTTCGGGGGTACCCTCTATTTCGGCGTAATCGCTCGGCTCGCCGTCCACGGCGAACGTAAGCGGACTTTGCACCGTCGCGCCGACCTCGGCTTTAAGCGCTATCGCAAACGGAAACACCTCGGACAGCAACGCGCCGACGTCCACCTCTTCGCCCACGGAATAGCCCTTTATCACGTTATCCGAACGCTCGGCGTAAATTTTATCGGACGACCTCTCGCCCTCGATAATATCGGGGACGTTGACCGTCCAGTTATCGAAGTCGATAAACATTAACCGCACGGAACGCTTTTCGCCCGTGTGAACGTCGAGCTGAAAAACGGCGTTATAATCGCCCGCACCGAAGCAGTCGCTAAGGTCTTTCAAATCCTGCCCGGACAGTCCCCCTGACCGCACGATAAAATCGCTTACGTTGTTTGCAACGTAATAATCGGTAAGCGATTTGTCGATTTTACCCGGCGCAATTCCTATGCCCGAACAGAACACAACCGAAACGAGAACCATAAACAGTATCGACAGCAGGCGCGTTACGTGCTTTTCGAACATACGCCAAAGGGTTTTTAAGTAGGTCTTTATCACCACTCTATCTCCTCTATGGGTACTGGATGCTCGTTTTTCTCAATTTTTTCTATCATGCCGCTCTTGATATAAATTACCTTATCGGCCATATCTTTAAGCGCGGCGTTGTGCGTAACCACGATAACCAGACGCTTGCGCTGTTTGGATACGTCGTGCAGCAGCTTTAAAATCTTTTTGCCTGTCGCGTAGTCAAGCGCGCCCGTCGGCTCGTCGCAGAGCAGTATTTTAGGATTTTTCGCGATAGCCCGGGCGATTGACACCCTCTGCTGTTCGCCGCCCGATAGCTGAGCGGGAAAGTTATTCAGCCTATCCGCAAGCCCTACCTCTGTCAGCACTTCCTTGGGGTCAAGGTGACTTTTGCAGATTTCCACCGCTATTTCCACGTTTTCGAGCGCGGTTAAGTTGGGCATTAAATTATAAAACTGAAACACGAACCCTACGTCGTTTCTGCGGTATTCCGTAAGCCCGCGCTTATCCAGCGAGGTCACGTTCTTTCCGTCTAAAATTATCTCGCCGCTCGTCGCGCCGTCCATACCGCCCAAAAGATTTAAAAGGGTAGTTTTACCCGCGCCCGACGAGCCGAGCACGACGGCAAATTCGCCGTCCTCGAAGTCGAACGAAACGTCCTTCAACGCCTCGACCGTCAAGGTGTTTACCTTGTATTCCTTGCCTACTCCGCGCAATTCAAGAAAGCTCATTTTCGCCCCCTTCACTGAAATTTTCAAGCTTAGTCAAATCCTCGCCGTCCTGTACGGGTTTTCTGAAATTTTTGCGTATAGCGTTCAACTCTTCGTCGGTTAAATCCTCCTTGCCGAAAGGAACGAATACGCCCCTGCTTAAAACGTAAATATAGCCGTACTTTTCATTTTCGCTCTTTAAAATCGCGTCCATATAGTCAAATTTATCCGTATTCGAACTTCCCCGAGGGGGCGCCGTTTTCGTTGTACAAAAAAAGAAGTCGGCGAAAAATTCGCACCCGCACGCTGTCGGGTTTAACTTTTCGCGCTTGTGCACTCTCGCTATCGTAACAGTGCCGATAAGCCCCAGCGTAAAGGGCACGGCAAACACAAGCAGCGCTGTCAACCACTTTATTTCGTCAAACGCCGTACTCAGCGCAATATACGCCGCAAGCCCTACCGAGCCCACGACAAGCATAATCAGCGCAATCATTTTAATTTTTCTTCTGTAAACGACAAGCGCGCTTTCGACAGAAACGCTCGCCGTTTTTATACTTCCTTTATCGGTTATCATAATTAAATTTTATCACATTATAACCGCGTTTGCAAGTAAATATAAAATTTCATTAAATTTAAAGCGGCTTTCCGTATTATACGGAAAGCCGTTTATATTAATTAATATAAAAATCGGTAGGCGGTTCGTCCCAGTTATATAAGTCCGAAGAATAATAAGTAAGTTTGTTTTGAGTAAAGTCGTATTTCATTACAACGCATTGCGAGTACATATAACTGTCGAAGTCTATCCTTCCCAAAATATAAATATCGCCGTCCTTTTCCAACGCTTGCCGGAAAAAAGTTCTTGTACAGCTCGGTTCCAAAGATAAAATATACTCGCCCTCGGGAAAAGCCGATAAGCTTTCCATAGTTAAAGTTCTTGTTTCTGCGGTTGTCTTATCCATAATTTCTATACCGTAACGCGTGCTGTCGGTAAAGAAATGTTGATTTTCAAGAATTTCATAACTGTAATTATTGAAATAACTTTTGTAAATGGTATTATTATTCTCATCAACCGCAGGGGCGAAACCGAAGCTTTTTTCTTCTAAATCATATGTTATATATTCGTCGTCGTGAGGTGCGAAGTATAATTTATTTCCCACACAAAAACCGCGCCAGCTGCTCAAGTCACGACAGTATAAGTTTTCGACAGTGTCAATTAAAGTAATATCGTTATCGTCGTAAGTTACGGCCAACTAATAAAAAGTTCTGTGGTTTTTATCCGTTTTTTGCTGCGCATAGGCATAAAACA
>ERZ779626.329-NODE-329-length-30220-cov-31.014918_pt1 | contig 30220 bp, 32 predicted proteins | sample MGYA00514209_ERZ779626 | MGnify/ENA primary metagenome ERZ779626 (study PRJEB29562, sample SAMEA4376713) | mouse gut metagenome | isolation source: Cecum | study: EMG produced TPA metagenomics assembly of the A DSS colitis mouse model was used to assess the...
ACCTTGATGACCTTGATCTTGGCGGCGGCGTCGAAGCCGGCCAGGACCACGTCAAACTCGGTCTTCTCCTCGGCAACGGGGCCGGCAGCGGCGGCGGGAGCGGCCATGGCGGCGGCGGAAACGCCGAACTCCTCCTCCAGGGCGTGCACCAGCTCGCTGAGCTCCAGAACGGTCAGAGCCTTGACTTCCTCGATCATAGCGGTAACTTTCTCGCTAGCCATTGTTAGGTACCTCCTAATAATTTTTCTTTTATAAATGTGTGATGCGGACCGCCTCTGCCGCGTCCTGCGCCGGCAGGCGGTCCTTCGGACTGCTCCGCTTACTCAGCGGCGGCGGGCTCCTCGGCGGGAGCGCCCTGCTTCTCGGCGATCTGCTTGAGCACGCAGGCCAGGCCGGAAATAGGGGCCAGCATGGTGCCCAGGACCTGGGCCTGGAGCACGGGCAGCGGGGGAATGGCGGCCAGGGCCATCACCTCGTCCAGGGGCATGACCTTGCCGTCCATGAAGCCGCCCTTGATTTCGAAGCGGCCCTCGATCTTCTTGGCGAAGTCGTTGACCACCCGGGCGGGGGCCACGGGATCATCGTGGCAGATGGCCAGGGACGTGGTGCCGCTGAGCAGGCTGTCGAGCTCGTTCATGCCGCAGCTGTCGACGGCAAAGCGCAGCAGGGTGTTCTTCACAACGGCGTATTCCACGTTGTTCTTGCGCAGCTCGGAGCGCAGCTGGGTATCCTCGGCCACGGTGATGCCCTTGTAGTCCACCAGCACGCCGGCGGCGGCGTTCTGCAGCTTCTCGGTCAGACTGGCCACGATGGCCTGCTTCTCGCTGAGAACCTTTGCGTTAGGCATTCTTTCTTTCACCTCCGTTAGAATTTGCGGGGTATGTGCCGGCGTCGTCTGCCGGTGCGCCCCAGGTGCGTCCAGAAACGGAAAACGGTCCCTGCGCAAAGACGCAAAGACCGTGCTAATCAGTGACGATTGGCAATCCTCGGCAGGATTTCCGGGCGAGCCCCACCTGCTGTCTTTGGAACGCAAGGGGTATTATAGCGGAGATAAGCCGGTTTGTCAACACTTTTTTGCCATTTTTCCGCCAATTTTCCCCCGCCCGCGCCTCGCCCCGTCCCCAGGCGTGTCTCCTCCCAGGCCGTCATCTCCTCCATGACGGGCAGGAAGCTCTCCCCCAGCTCCGTGAGGGTGTACTCCACGTGGGGCGGCATCTGGCAGAAGTCGCGGCGCAGCAGAAAGCCGTCCCGCTCCAGCTCCCGCAGCTGCCCGAAGCGCCGCCCCCCGGCTGCGCCCACGTAGCAGATGATCTCCAGCTTCCATTTGCCCCCCAGCAGCCGCTGAATGGCGGAGATAGTGGGACAGCGCCGGATGGACGCCGGATCCTTTCGCATAGCCTGCTCCTCCTGTTGTCCAAGTTCTCGTCTGACAGCGGCCCCGATACAGCCGGCGCGCAGCTGAAAAGCGCTACCGCTGCTCCTCCTCCAGGCTCCAGCCGTACAGGGGGTACCGCTGGATGGCCCCGAAGATCTTCTTCTTCAGCTGGGGGTAGGTCTTGTCCAGCCGGAGGAGCAGCTCCTTCATCTCCTCCCGCTTGGTGGAGCCGTTGGCGGGACAGGGGTTCTTCACCACCGGCAGGCCCAGCCGCCGCACCGCCCCCCGCACCTCCCGCTCCTGGACGTACAGCAGGGGACGGATCTGGGTGACCCGGCTGCGGTCCAGGTACGTCACAGGCTGGAAGCAGCTGATGCGGCCCTCCAGGAAGAGGCTCATCAGCATGGTCTCCACCGCGTCGTCGTAGTGGTGGCCCAGGGCGATCTTGCCCAGGCCCTGCCGGTTGAGCTCCGTGCTCAGGGCCCCCCGGCGGAGCTTGGCGCACAGGGAGCAGGGGTTCTTCTCCTGCCGGTGGACGAAAACGATCTCGTAGATGGGCACGCCAATGATCCGGTAGGGCACCCCCAGCTCCCGGCACAGGTCCGCGATGGGGGTGAAGTCCGTTCCCGGGACGCCGCTGTCGATGGTCAGGGCGGCGAGCTCAAATTGCTTCGGGTAGAAGTCCCGCAGCTTTGCCAGGGCGGCCAGGGTCAGCACCGAGTCCTTGCCCCCGCTGACCCCCACCGCCACGGTGTCGCCCTCGTCGATCATATGGTAGTCCTCCACGCACCGGCGGACCAGAGACAGAATGCGCTGCATGGGGCGTCCTCCCTTCGGCTGCAAAATTTTGAAAATAGGAAGTAAGAAATCGAAAGAAAACAAAAGAAATTGCGAGCTATAAAAAGTATTTGCGGTGATAAACAAAAACGCTGTTGACAAATCCGGGGCATGTGTGCTATAAATAAACCTGCTCACATCTGGCATTGTACCTGATTTCGGGCAAAAATACAAGCTTCCTTCGATGACGAAACCGCAGGAGCACCCCTCCTGTTCTTTCGTAATCGAAGGAACGAAAGAAGGAGAACGCAACCATGTCCACTTTTATGGCAAACAAGGGCAACATTGTCCGCAAGTGGTACGTCGTTGACGCCGCCGGCAAGCCCCTGGGCCACACCGCCGTGATCGTCGCCGACCTGCTGCGCGGCAAGCGCAAGCCCACCTACACCCCCCACGCCGACTGCGGCGACAACGTCATCGTCATCAACGCCTCCAAGGCCACTCTCTCCGGCAAGAAGCTGGAGCAGAAGATGTACCGCACCCACTCCGGCTGGGTGGGCGGCCTGAAGGAGACCAAGTACAAGGACATGATGGAGAAGAAGCCCGAGCTGGCCATGCGTGTCGCCGTGCGCGGCATGATGCCCCGCAACGTGGTCACCAAGGACTCCCTCAAGCGCCTGCACATCTATGCCGGCGACACCCACGAGCATCAGGCCCAGAAGCCCGAGCTCTACGCCGCGGAATAAGGAGGTAGAGGAACATGTATCAGTCTAAGAAGCCCTATCTGTACGGCACCGGCCGCAGAAAGTCCTCTGTCGCCCGCGTCCAGGTCTATCCCAACGGGACCGGCTCCATCACCATCAACGGCCGGAACATCGACGAGTATTTCGGCCTTGAGACCCTGAAGATGATCGTCCGCCAGCCCCTGGTGGCCACCGCCAACGAGGGCAAGGTGGACATCGTCGCCACCGTCAAGGGCGGCGGCGTCAGCGGCCAGGCCGGCGCTCTGCGCCACGGCATCTCCCGCGCCCTGCTGCTGGCCAGCGACGACAACCGCCCCATCCTGAAGAAGGCCGGCCTCCTCACCCGCGACCCGCGGATGAAGGAGCGCAAGAAGTACGGCCTCAAAGCGGCCCGCCGTGCTCCTCAGTTCAGCAAGCGCTGATTCCCGCATCCCGCATCTGTTGCCGCAAAACCCCCGGAGCCCTATGGCTCCGGGGGTTTTCTGCGCCGCCGGCCGGGGGCCGGACGCAGCGGCGCCGCCGTCAGGGCAGCACCGGCTCGTCCGGCAGGGTGGGCTCCACCGGCTCGGGGAGGCCGCCGGGATCGCTGCCTGGATCGGTGCGGCCATCCTCCCCGGTACCGGGATCCGGATCCGGGTCGGGATTTGGGTTGGGATTGGGATTGGGGTCGGGGATTTCGGGCTGGTTGTCCGGATCGTCGGCGCCGGGGTCCTCCGGCTCGCCGGAGCCGTCCGGATTGCTGGGGTCAAAGGGGGCCACAGGCCAGCCGGAGCCGCCGGGGAAGAGATCGCCCTCCTCGCCGGGGAGGCCGGGCTCGGGCATATAGTTCTCGTCGTGGACACGGCAGGTCCCCAGGGTGGAGAAATAGGTCAGGTGGGCGTCGCTGTCGTCGGCCAGCAGGGGCCAGCCGGTGGAGGTGGTGCCGTCCTCGTTGGTGACGGTGTAGCCGTAGGGGATCTCCAGGAAGGTCCGGCCCTGGAGCATGACCCGTGTGGTCACCGTCTCCTCGGGGCAGTACTCCCCGGCCAGGCGCACCGTGCCCGTGGCGGGATCGGTGCACACCTGGACCTCAATATGGCAGGTGCAGGTCTCCGACGGAGCGGCGGAGGCCTGAATCTCCCCGCTGACCACCCGGCTGCCCCGGTAGTCCAGGGCGCACAGGGCGGAGGGCTTCAGGCCGCAGTCGGCGCAGACCTGAACGGAGGTGATGCCCTCGGGCCGCTCGAAGAAGCTCTTGTCCTCCAGCCCCTCGTGGACCTTCTCCATGACCATCTTCCAGGCCAGGGCCGCCGGGTTCTTGCTGCCGGCGGGGATATACTCCGGCTTGTCCTTGTAGCCTACCCACACTGCGGCGGAATAGTAGGGGGTGTAGCCGGCGAAGTAGCGGTCGTAGTTGTCGTTGGTGGTACCGGTCTTACCGGCCACCGTCATGCCGCTGATGGCGGCGGAGCCGCCGGTGCCGCTGGTGACCGCGTTGCGCAGCATCTTGTTCATGAGGTAGGCGGTGGTCTTCTTCATGGCCACGGTGGAGGCGGGGCTGTTGTCCACGATCACCTCCGAGTGGTCGTTGGACTCGATGCGGGTGACAGTCCGGGGGGCGGTATACACGCCCTCGTTGACGAAGGCGCCGTAGGCCGCCGCCATCTCCACGGTGGTCACGCCGTAGGTCAGTCCGCCCATGGCCAGGGGGCTCAAGGCCAAGTCGCGGGAGTCCAGGTCAAAGCCCAGCTTCTGCTCCATAAACTCGAAGGAGCGGCTCTCCCCCATGGCCTGCAGCGTGCGGCTGGCCACGGTATTGATGGAGCGCTGGATGCCGTAGGTTATGGTCACGTGGCCCTTGTACCCGATGGGGGAGTTCTTGGGGAAGCCGCCGGTGCCCGCGTCGTTGACCCGGATGGGGTAGTCGTCCACCACGCTCATGGGGCTCATCACGTCGTACTCCAGGGCGGGGGCGTAAATGCTCACGGGCTTGATGGAGCTGCCCGGGGTACGGCGGGCGGTGGCCAGGTTCAGCCCCCGGTTCACCGTCTTGACGCCCACGCCGCCGGCCATGGCCTTCACATCCCCGGTGTAGGGGTCCACGATGGTAATGGCGGAGTCCAGAGGCGTGCCCTTGTTGGAGGGGTAGTCGAAGTTGGCGGGGTTCTGGTAGATCTCGTCCACAATGGCCTGGATGTCCGGGTCCAGGGTGGTGTAGATGTGGTAACCGCCGTTGTAGAGCAGAAGGGAGGCCGCGTCCCGGCCCACGCCCCGCTCGGCCATGATGAGAGTGATGGCCTCGTCGATGGCGGCGTCCTCAAACCAGGTGTAGATCTTGCTCAGGTCCACGGCCGCCTCCTCGTCCTCACTGGGCTCCGGCTCGGTGAGGCCGTACTTGGCCTTGTACTCGGGGGTGTCGGTGAAGAGGAGCTTCTCCGCCTTGGCGGCCTCGCACTCCGCCTCGGTGATGAAGCCCACGTCCTCGCTGGCCATGCGGTTGAGGATGTCCTCCTGGCGGCTCTTGTTGAAGTCCCGGCAGGTCTTGTAGGTGCCGTCGTCCTGTAAGAACTTGGCGTCCCGGAAGGGGTCGTAGAGGGAGGGGTTGTTGGTGATGCCCACAATGGCGGCGCTCTCCGCCAATGTCAGCTCGGATACGTCCTTGCCGAAGTAGCTCTTCGCGGCGGTCTGGATGCCGTAGCAGCCGTTGCCGAAGTAGACCCGGTTGAGGTACATCGTAATGATGTCCTCCTTGCTGGTGTTCTTGTCGAACTCCAGCGCCCGGAAGATCTCCCGCAGCTTGCGCTTGACGGTGACCTCCTTGTCGTCGTAGATGGCCCGCACCACCTGCTGTGTGATGGTGGACCCGCCCTGGGTCTTGCTGCCGGTGACGCTGTATATGGTGGCCCGGGCGGTGCCGTACCAGTCCACGCCGTTGTGGTCCCAGAAGCGGTGGTCCTCGATGGCCACCAGCGCGTCCACCAGGTGCTTGGGCAAATCGCTGTACTCGATGAGCTCCCGGTTGCCCCCGGTCTCCCCGCTGTTGTCGAAGAGGGTGAGGATGGGGGCGCCGTTCTTGTCGTAGATGGTGGACGCCAGGGACAGGGTCATCTCCTGGGCGGAGACGTCCCCCAGGGAGGGGATGAGGGTGGTGTTGACGTAGGTCATAAAGATTTTAAAGAAGATGGCCGCCGTCAGCACCCCGATGACGCACAGGGTGAACAGGGTGAGAAAGATACCGCCGATGAGGCGGCCGACGGAGAACCTCTTCTTTTTCTTGCGGGGCCCGCCGCGCTCCGCGCCGCCGGGAGGCGGGGCGCTCTGGCCGCCGTTATGCGCACGATCCATAGTAGTCATGTACCTCCTTTTCCGATGGTCGCGCCCGCCCCGGCGGGCAAACTCCGGGGACGGGTTCCCGGCCGGCGGCCCCCAGGGGGCGGCGGTCCGGCCGCGGTCGGCATATCCCGTGTCTAAGATATACCAATTTATAGTATATCACGGCTTGTCAACCTTGAAAAGGCGAAAAAAATCGCAAAAATCTCTTGGCTTTTACACATTTCCCCAAAATTATCCATAAAATACAAAAATGAAGTGCAGAAATCGTCGAAATGTCATATGGAAACCCCCTTGCAATTTCGCGTAAAAACGGTTACACTATAGGAGCCGGGACACATGGGTTCCGGACGGCGCCGCGCAAGGAGGAAATCTGGCTATGAGCGAGGAATTCGGCCCCAACTTTATTACGGTCACCGACGAGGACGGCAACGACATTGAGCTGGAGCTGCTGGACGTTCTGGAGCACAAGGGGCAGACCTACATGGCCTTTTTCCCCGCCGTGCTGGAGGAGGATGAGGACAGCGACGAGGACGGCCTGGTGATCCTCAAGTCCATCCATGAGAACGGCGAGGAGCTGCTCTCCACCCTGGACAGCGAGGAGGAGCTGACGGAGGTCTACGACCTGTTTATGGAGCTGCTGTTCGCCGACGAGGAGGACGGCCAGGGGGAATGAGGCGCGCGAAGGCCTCTCCCCGCATAGAATAGAGCGTATGTGCCCTGCGGGGTGCGTGATGAGTCTTTTTTTAACCCACATTTTGTTATAAGGGACGCTGGTTCACCGTCTGGTTTGCAGGCCTCCCGGCTGCCACTCTCGCGGTTGGAAGTTGGAAGCAGTAAAGGGCGGTGCAGGCGACCCACCTGCCGGTTATGTGCAGGTTATAACAGGGCTCACACGGCTTCTGCGGGGCACTTTTGCGTCCTTTCTGCCGCGTCCCGGACCCCGGCGCTTCCCATGAGAAATATGTCCCCTCGCCGCCGCCGGCGGCGAAGAAAGGAGCAAGCTATGCAAGCCAAGTTTGAGGAGTACGCCAGGCTCCTGGTGGAGGTCGGCGTCAACATCCAGCCGGGACAGAACCTGGTCATCGCCTCCCCGGTGGAGACCGCCTGGTTCGCCCGGCTGTGCGCCAGGGCCGCCTACGCCGCCGGGTGCCGGGAGGTAGTGATGAACTGGAAGGACGACGAGCTGACGCGGGAGAAGTACCTCCACGCCGCCGACGATGTCTTCGACGCCGTCCCGGAGTGGCAGAGCGCCTTCTTCAACGGCTACGCCCGGGAGGGGGCCGCCTACCTGGCCATCTCCGCCAGCGACCCGGAGAACCTCAAGGGCGTCAGCTCCGACCGGATCGTCCGCGGCCAGAAGAGCAGCAACGCCGCCCTCAAGGACTTCTACCGCCTGCAGATGTCCAACGGCTTCCCCTGGTGCGTGGGCAGCGTCCCTATCCCCTCCTGGGCGAAGAAGGCCTTCCCCGGCTGTTCCGGGGAGGAGGCGGTGTCCCGGCTGTGGGACGCCATCTTCACCGCCGTGCGCGTCACCGGCGACGGCGGTGCCGTGGAGCGCTGGCGGGCGCACCTGGACACCCTGAAGACCCGCATAGACAAGCTCAACGCCCTGGGGCTGGAGAGCCTGCATTACACCAACGCCCTGGGCACCGACCTGACCATCCGCCTGCCGGAGGAGCACCTGTGGTGCGGCGGCAGCGGCGTGGCAAAGTCCGGCGTGCCCTTTATCGCCAACATGCCCACCGAGGAGATTTTCACCGCCCCCCTGCGGGACGGGGTGGACGGCGTGGTCTATGCCTCCCTGCCCCTGGTCCACGACGGGAACATCATCGACAAGTTCCGCTTCGTGGTCAAAGAGGGAAAGATTGTGGAGGCCAACGCCCGGGAGGGGGAGGAGACCCTGCGGGCGGCCATCAGCCTGGACGAGGGCGCGGCCCGGTTCGGGGAGGTGGCCCTGGTGCCCTACGACAGTCCCATCAGCCGGCAGAAGCTGCTCTACTACAACACCCTCTTCGACGAGAACGCCTCCTGCCACCTGGCCTTCGGAGAGGCCTACCCGGAGTGCGTCAAGGGCGGCGAGCACATGAGCAAGGAGGAGCTGGCCCGGCGGGGGCTCAACGACTCCATCACCCACGTGGACTTTATGGTGGGCACCGCCGACCTGCGCATCACCGGCCGGACCAGGGACGGCCGCGAGGCGGACATCTTCATTGACGGGAACTTCGCGCTGTAGGGCGCGGCGGAGAGGAGGAGACGGCCATGACGGACACCATTTTTATCGGCATCGCCGGCGGCACCGGCAGCGGCAAAACCACCCTGACCGAGCACATCAAAAAGCGGTTCGGCGACGCGGTGGGGGTCATCTACCACGACAACTACTACAGGGATCAGACGGGGGTGCCCTTCGAGGTCCGCTGCCGTCAGAACTACGACCACCCCGACGCCTTTGAGACGGACCTGATGGTCCGCCACCTCCAGGCCCTGCGGGCCGGCGTGGCCATCCAGTGCCCGGTGTACTCCTACACCGAGCACAACCGGACTGCGGAGACGGTGGAGATCCGCCCCGCCAAGGTCATCATCGTGGAGGGCCTGCTGATCTTCCAGAACCCGGAGCTGCGGGACCTGATGGACATCAAGATCTTTGTGGACACCGACGCGGACGTGCGCATCCTCCGCCGGATTCTCCGGGACGTGCAGGAGCGTGGCCGGAGCATTGAGTCGGTGGTAGAGCAGTATCTGACCACGGTCAAGCCCATGCACGAGCAGTTCATTGAGCCCTCCAAGCGCTTTGCGGACATCATCGTCCTGGAGGGCGGCCATAATCTGGTGGCCCTGGACATGATCATGCAGCGCATCGCCCACCACATCGGCGGCTGAGGGAGGCCTACATATGAACAGACCCATTACCACCTTGTTCATGCTGATGTCGGTTGACGGAAAGATCAGCACAGGCGCAGCGGACGATTTGGATGTGGACAGGGATTTTCCCCAGATCCCGGGGGTCAGAGAGGGCCTGCACCAGTACTATGAACTAGAGCAGACGACCGATCTATGGACCCTCAATTCCGGCCGGGTCCAGGCCAAAATCGGCGCCAACGCAAAGGAGGCGCCCCGCAAAACGCCCCTGTCCTATGTCATTATTGACAACAGCCATTTAAACGAACGCGGCATACGGTATTTCTGTGCCTTATCCCAAAAGTTTGTGTTGATTACGTCCAATGCCGGACATCCGGCGTTTTCCATAGAGGCGGACAACCTCCATATCATCTATCAAAAGGAGCTGTCGCTGAACGCCGCCCTTGCAGAGCTCAAATCAGCCCATGGCTGCGAGAGGATCACGATACAGACCGGCGGGACGCTGAACGGTCTCTTCCTTCGCGAAAAGCTCTTTGATTATGCCGACATTGTCGTTGCGCCGGTTTTGATTGGCGGCAGGGACACGTCCACCTTAATTGACGGCGCATCCCTGGTGTCGCAGAGCGAATTGTCGAAATTGGGCGTTCTGAAGCTGCGGGAATGTGCGGTTTTGGAGAACTCCTATTTGCGCCTTCGCTACGAAGTCGTTCACTGATCCAAAAATATTTTGCGGGAGGTTGCACGCCGGCGTGCAGCCTCCCCTTCTGTTTGCCCCCCTATTGTAGGGAGCACCACCACCGCGGTAGCCAAGTCCGAAAGTAAGTGCGACCAGGCCCAGGTACCGGGCCGCGTGCGGCGGGGTCAAGAAGACCGCACAGAGCGCACCTTGACAACCATATACTGCATATGACCGGCGAGATCTCCCGCCCATCAACTTTACGCAATTTTTACCGCCCCTCTCTCTGGACACCCTCTTGACAGCGGTGGTATAATCTATAAGCTGTAAGCGCGCCCAAAATCTGCCGGGCGCGGACAAGCCAAGCGAACAACGGAAGGAAGGAATGCTTGATGAACCATCGCAAGAAGGTGCTGGCGCTGTGGCTGGGAGCGGCTGTGCTGCTGCTGGCCGGCGCGGTGCTGACGGGCTCCCCCGGCCGGGCGGAGAGCGTACAGGAGGCCATGCGGGACGCGGTGCTCCACGGCGCCAACCGGATCAGCCTTCTGGGGCTGAAGGAGGTCAACCCCGGCATGATCTCCGCTCTGACGGTCACGGGTGCGCTGCTGGCGGCGGCGGCCTGTATCCGGGTGCTGGTGATCCCCCGCTTTCAGTACGTGCCGGGGCGGCTCCAGCTGCTGCTGGAGGAGGCGGTGGGCCTGTTTGACCGCATGGCCAAAACCAGCAGCCCCCACCGCAGCGGCTTTCTGGGCCTCTATATCTTCTCCGCCGGGGCCTATATCTTCGTGGGGACCCTCTTTGAGCTGCTGGGTCTCCAGGCCGTCACGACGGCGGGCCGCCCCATCACCCTGCCCGCCCCCCTCTCCGACGTCAACGCCGCCATCGCCCTGGGGTGCCTGTCCTATCTGGTCATCCTGTCCGGGGGGATCGCGGGCAACGGCGCGGGGGGAATCGGCAAGACCCTCAAGGAGTTCTCCCTGCCCATCTCCATGAGCTTCCGCCTGTTCGGGGCGCTGCTCAGCGGGCTTCTGGTGACGGAGCTGGTGTACTATTTTGTCGGCCTCAGCTTTGTCCTGCCGGTGGTGGTGGGGGTGCTGTTCACCCTGCTCCACGCGTTGATCCAGACCTATGTTCTAACCATGCTCACGGCCCTCTACTACGGCGAGGTGTCCGAGCCCGCCCGCAGGGAGCGGAAGAGCACGGCCCGGAGCGCCTGATGCGCCCGACCCCACACATATTTAAAAATGGAGGCTTGTTTGTGATGAAAAAGCTGTTTCGGATGAGAAGAATCTGTGTCCTGGCCCTGATGCTGCTGCTGGCGGCCGCCATGGCGGCGCCCGCCTATGCGGCGGCGGAGGACCAGATGGAGCCGGCGGCCCAGGAGGAGACCGCGGAGGAGAGCACCATCGGCCTGAAGGCCATCGCGGCGGGCATCGCCGTGGGCGTGGCCGCCGCCGGCGGCGCGGTGGGCATGGGCATGGCCACCGCCAAGTCGGCGGAGAGCATCGCCCGCCAGCCGGAGGCGGAGGGCAAGGTGCGTACCACCCTCATGCTGGGCCTGGTCTTTATTGAGACCGCCATCATCTACGCCCTGCTGGTGGTTATCCTGATTATCTTTGTGCTGTAAGGCAGGTGGAGACAATGCCGTTGAATATCGACTGGCAGCAGATTCTGCTGCACTGGATGAACCTGGCCATCCTCATCGGGGGGCTGTACTTCCTGCTCTACAAGCCCGTCAAGGACTTTATGGAGAAGCGGGAGGCCCACTACCGTGAGCTGGACCGGCAGGCCGCCGGCAAGCTGGAGGAGGCCGAGCAGATCAAGGCGGCCTGCCAGGCCAAGCTGGACGGCGCGGAGGCGGAGATCCACGAGGCCCGGAGTAAAGCCCAGCAGGCCGCCCAGCAGGCCGCCGACGCCCAGCTGGCCCAGGCCCAGGAGCAGGCCCGGCAGATTGTGGCCAAGGCCCGCACCGAGGCGGAGCAGCGCCGGGAGCGTGTGCTCCGGGAGTCCCAGCGGGAGCTGCGCCAGCTGGCGGCGGCCGCCGCCAGGAAGCTGGCCGCTCAGCCGGGGACGGACCCCTTTGACCAATTTCTGAATCTGGCGGAGGAGGGCGGGGCGCATGAGGACCGCTAGAGGACGCATGACGGCGGTGCTGCGCAGCGCCAAGGAGCCCACCGTCCAGCAGCTCCAGCGCTTTTCCGACTTCCTCGCCCGCACCTACCAGCGCAAGGTGCCCCTCCACTGGGAGCAGGACGACGCCCTGCGCAGCGGCTTCCGGCTCCAGGCGGGGTCCGATGTGTACGACTGGACTCTGGACGGCCGCCTGCGCCAGTTCCAGGACTACCTGCGCCAGCTCCAGCCGGGGCAGGACGACATCCTGCCCCTGATGCGCCAGGCCGTGGAGGAGTGGGAGCTGTCGGTGTCCCCGGAGGAGATCGGCGAGGTGCTGACGGTGGACGGGGAGATCGCCTCCGTGGGCGGTCTGGCCCACGCCCAGTACGGGGAGATTCTCCTCTTCCCCTCCGGGGTGAAGGGCATGGTCCAGGACCTGCGCGCCAACAGCCTGAGCTGTATCCTTTTCGGCGCCGGCGAGGAGGTCAGCGCCGGCGGCATGGTCCGCCGGACCCTGAAGACCGCCGGTATGCCCGTGGGCGGCGCCTTCCTGGGCCGGGTGGTGGACGCGCTGGGGGTGCCCGTGGACGGAAAGGGCCCCATTCAGGCCGAGGGCTACCGCCCCATCGAGACCCCGGCCCCCGGCATTCTGGACCGCCAGCCGGTGAACACCCCCATGGAAACCGGCCTGCTGGCCATCGACTCCATGTTTCCCATCGGGCGGGGACAGCGGGAGCTGATCATCGGCGACCGGCAGACCGGCAAAACCGCTATCGCCCTGGACGCCATCCTCAACCAGAAGGGGAAGGACGTGGTGTGCATCTACGTGGCCATCGGGCAGAAGACCAGCTCCGTGGCCCAGATCGCGGAGAACCTCGCCCGCCGGGGGGCCATGGACTACACAGTGATCGTCAGCGCCACCGCCGGGGTCTCCGCCGCCCTGCAGTATATCGCTCCCTACGCCGGGTGCGCCCTGGGGGAGTACTTCATGTACCAGGGCCGGGACGTGCTGATCGTCTACGACGATCTGAGCAAGCACGCCATCGCCTACCGGGCCCTGAGCCTGCTGCTGGAGCGCTCCCCGGGCCGGGAGGCCTACCCCGGCGACGTGTTTTACCTCCACTCCCGGCTGCTGGAGCGGGCGGCTCACCTCTCCGACGAGCTGGGGGGCGGCAGCATGACCGCCCTGCCCATCGTGGAAACCCAGGCCGGCGACGTGTCCGCCTATATCCCCACCAACATCATCTCCATCACCGACGGCCAGATCTTCCTGGAGAGCGACCTGTTTTTCGCCGGACAGCGGCCGGCGGTGAACGTGGGCCTGTCCGTCTCCCGTGTGGGGGGCGATGCCCAGACCAAGGCCATGAAGAGCGCCGCAGGGGCCATCCGCCTGGAGCTGGCCCAGTACCGGGAGATGGAGGTGTTCACCCAGTTCTCCAGCGACCTAGACGAGGCCACCAAGCGCCAGCTGGCCTACGGTCAGGGGCTCATGCGCCTTCTGCGCCAGGGCCAGTACGCCCCCCTCTCCCAGCACCGGCAGGTGGCCCTGCTGACGGCGGCCCTGGGCCGGGTGATGCAGGGGCTGCCCCTGGAGCGGCTGGAGGACTTCCGGGCGGGCCTGCTGTCCTGGCTGGAGGACCAGGCACCGGACCTGTGCCGGCGCATCGACCAGACGGGGCTCCTCTCCGGGGAGGATCGGGAGGAGCTGCTGGACCTGTCCCGGGCCTTCCTGGCGGAGTTCCAGACCCCCGAGAGGCGGGGTGGCTGACATGGCGGGGACGAAGGAGATCAAAGCGCACATGGAGAGCGTGCAGGAGACCAGGAAAATCACCAACGCCATGTACCTCATCGCCTCCACCAAGCTGCGCCGGGCCCGGCAGGAGCTGGACAACACCCGCCCTTACTTCGAGGCCCTGCGGGGGGAGATCAAGCGCATCTTCCGCACCGCCAACGACGTGGACAGCCGCTACTTCTTCCCCACCGGGGACGACACCCCCCTGGAGGGGACCTACGGCTGCCTGGTGATCACCGCGGACAAGGGGCTGGCGGGGGCCTACAACCAGAACGCCATCCGCCGGGCCCTGGAGCTGCTGGAGCAGCATCCGGACACCAAGCTCTTCGTGGTGGGGGAGTACGGCCGGCGCTACTTCGCCCAGCGGCAGATTCCAATCGAGCACAGCTTCCTCTACACCGCCCAGAACCCCACCATGGCGCGGGCAAGGGAGATCAGCGCCCTGCTGCTGGACGGCTATGACCGGGGAGAGCTCAAGCAGATCTTCGTGGTCTATACCGACATGGCCAGCGCCATGTCCTTTCAGGCCCGCTCCACCCGGCTGCTCCCCTTTCACCGCACCTACTTCGCGCCCCCCGACGGGGAGCGGGCGGTGACGGAGCCCTTCGAGTTTCTCCCCAGCGTCACGGCGGTGCTGGACAGCATGATGGCCAGCTACGTCTCCGGCTTTATCTACAGCGCCCTCATCGACAGCTTCTGCTGCGAGCAGAACGCCAGGATGACGGCCATGGACAGCGCCAACCAGAACGCGGAGGGACTGCTGGGGGAGCTGTCCCTGCAGTACAACCGGGTCCGCCAATCGGGCATTACCCAGGAGATCACGGAGATCTCCGCCGGGGCGGCGGCCCAGCGCCAGAAGCACAGGAAGGATAGGTGAGGGCGATGGAAAGAGGCATTATTGTACAGATTTCCGGTCCTGTCGTGGACGTGGAGATACAGAGCGGCCCCCTCCCCCGGCTCCGGGAGGAGCTGACGGTGGAGAAGGACGGGGAGGTGCGGGTGATGGAGACGGCCCAGCACATCGGCCGGAGCACGGTGCGCTGCATCATGCTCTCCCCCAGCGAGGGGCTGGCCAGGGGCCTGGCCGTGGACATCCCCGGCCACACCATCCAGGTGCCCGTGGGCCGGGCCACCCTGGGGCGCATGTTCAACGTGCTGGGCCAGCCCATCGACGGGGGCGGCCCCCTGCCGGAGGACACGCCGGTGCGCAGCATCTACCGCCGGCCCCCCTCCTTCGAGGAGCAGAGCCCGGCGGTGGAGGTGCTGGAGACGGGCATTAAGGTCATCGACCTGCTGGAGCCCTACCCCAGAGGGGGGAAGATCGGCCTGTTCGGCGGGGCCGGCGTGGGCAAGACGGTGCTCATCCAGGAGCTCATCCACAACGTGGCCATGGAGCACGGCGGCTACTCCATCTTTACCGGCGTGGGCGAGCGCAGCCGGGAGGGCAACGACCTGTGGCGGGAGATGCGGGAGAGCGGCGTGTCCGACAAGACGGCCCTGATCTTCGGGCAGATGAACGAGTCCCCCGGCGTGCGCATGCGGGTGGCCCTGTCGGGGCTGACCATGGCGGAGCACTTCCGGGACAAGGAGCACAAGGATGTGCTGCTGTTTATCGACAACATCTTCCGCTTCGTCCAGGCGGGCAGCGAGGTGTCCACCCTGCTGGGCCGGATGCCCAGCGCCGTGGGCTACCAGCCCACCCTGGCCGGGGAGATGGGGGAGCTCCAGGAGCGCATCACCTCCACCAGGGACGGATCGGTGACCTCGGTGCAGGCGGTGTACGTGCCGGCGGACGACCTGACGGACCCCGCCACCGCCACCACCTTCGCCCACCTGGACGCCACCACGGTTTTGAGCCGGAAGATCTCCGAGCAGGGCATCTATCCGGCGGTGGACCCCCTGGAGTCCTCCTCCCGGATTCTGGAGGCCGACATCGTGGGGGAGGCCCACTACCGCACCGCCCGTCGGGTACAGGAGATTCTGGAGAAATACCGGGAGCTCCAGGACATCATCGCCATCCTGGGTATGGAGGAGCTCAGCGAGGAGGACCGGGCGACGGTGGCCCGGGCGAGACGGCTCCAGCGCTTTCTGGCCCAGCCCACCCACGTGGCGGAGAAGTTCACCGGCATCCCCGGCGTGTACGTGCCCCTGCGAGACACCCTGGAGAGCTTCGCCGCCATCGTGGACGGGGAGCTGGACCAATACCCGGAGGCGGCCTTCTACAACGTGGGCACCTGGCGGGACGTGGTGGAGAAGGCCCGGCGGCTGGAAGGAGGCGGGGCATAAGTGGAGGCTTTTGTGGTCCACATTCTGGCGGCGGACAGGACCTTCTATGAGGGGCCCTGCGAGAGCCTGACCATCCCCACCAGCGACGGCGAGCAGGGCATCCTGGCCCACCACAGCAGCATGATCGCCGCCGTGCAGCCGGGTACCCTGCGCTACCGGGTCCCCGGCCAGCCGGTGCAGCTGGCGGCGGTCTCCCCCGGCATGGTGAAGGTGGAGGCCAACGAGGTGCTGGTGCTGGTGGACTCCGCCGAGCGGCCCGAGGAGATCGACGCCGCCCGCGCCCGGCGGGAGGCCGACGAGGCACGGGAGGCCCTGCTCCAGAGGAAGAGCCGCCAGGAGTACCAGCTGGCCCAGGCAACCCTGGCCCGCGCCCTGAACCGCCTGCGGGTCAAGGCCCGGAGTATCCAGTAGCGGGGCTGGCAAAATATACAGAAACGAACCGCCGGATTGGGGGAAACGCCGAAATTTTTTCGGGAACTTGACTTTTCCCCCGCCGGCGGTATCCTATACGCAGCTTCGGGCGGCAGCGTCCGGGCACATAATCATGAGCTGCTTCGCCACTCCACAAAATGGCGGGCGGACTGGCGGAAAGGCAGAGATGTGTAAGAAAAAGCGTTGCGTCCTTTTAGCGGCTCTCGCAACGGCGGCGGGAGTGCTTGTTTTAATTTTTTGCTTCTGGCGGCATTTTGATTGTGCCGGGAATCAGGTTACGTTTCAGGCGATTGTGGAGGAGGCAAGGGGGGCGTATATCATTGTCCGTGGAAGCGATACGCGGTTTCAGGGGCGATATGCCTTTATGGTCTCCGACCATACTGTCATTCTCCGGGGTGGAGAACGTGTTTCTGCTGACTGGCTGCAGGCGGATGATTTCATAGAGGTCACGTTCCTGACCATTCCGGGCAGGCCTTCTGTCACGGAGAGCGACCCGGGAGGCATCACCAATGTGTCAAAAGTTGAGATTCTTGATTAGATTCAAAATCAAGCGATTGGGGGGCTAAATATGTTTAAGAAATGGTATTCACGCCCCCACTAATTCAGAATTGCGTGAAGTTCCGACCTTAACTGTAACGGGATATTCCGGAAAAACTTTATATAGCGATTCGGGAAACATGTACAAGTATACCTCTAGCAGAATATATTATCTTTTGGACACAGAGAGCGGCGCAAGTGGTGCGCCGGTTTATGACAAAGAATTTGGGTACTATGTGTGGGCTATCCACACTCATGGTTATGATAATGATGGGAACGCGTTAAATTCGGGATGGCGAATTACCTCTGACTTTATAAATGAGTTGGTTGATTTGGGATATGTCACGCGAGGTTGATGTCCCGTATCTTTTTGCAGGGACCGGCAGAGCCGGCCCCTGTTTTGTTATATTGTACAGAAACAAACCGCTGGATTGGGGGAAACGCCGAAATTTTTTCGGGAACTTGACTTTTTCCCCCGCCGGCGGTATCCTATACGTAGCTTCGGGCGGCAGCGTCCGGGCACATAATCATGAGCTGCTTCGCCACTCCACAAAATGGCGGGGCAGACTGACAAGAAAGGATGTTTCCCGCGTAGGCGTGCGGTGCGGCAGTGTGGAGACCTGCCGCAATGGGCCGGAGGCGCGCTCCTCCGCTCCGAGGCGGCATCTGCGGAGGCAGATTCGCTAACGCCTGGAAGAATGGCAACTGTATCCCTGAAGAACGTCATGAAGATCTACCCCCACAGCGGCGACCAGAAGAAAAAGAAGGCCAAGAAGGGCGAGGCCGCTCCCGAGAAGAAGGTCAACCTCCAGGTGACCGAGCGCGGCGTCGTCGCCGTGCAGCAGTTCAATCTGGACATCGCCGACCAGGAGTTCATCGTGCTGGTGGGTCCCTCCGGCTGCGGCAAGTCCACCACCCTGCGCATGGTGGCCGGCCTGGAGGAGATCAGCGAGGGCCAGCTGCTCATCGACGGCAAGGTCATGAACGACGTGGCCCCCAAGGACCGCGACATCGCCATGGTCTTCCAGTCCTACGCCCTGTACCCCCACATGACGGTCTACGAGAACATGGCGTTCTCCCTCAAGCTCAAGAAGGTCCCCAAGGATGAGATCGACCGCAAGGTCAAGGAGGCCGCTGAGATCCTGGACATCACCCAGTACCTGGACCGCAAGCCCAAGGCCCTGTCCGGCGGCCAGCGCCAGCGCGTGGCCATCGGCCGCGCCATCGTCCGCGAGCCCAAGGTGCTGCTGATGGACGAGCCGCTGTCCAACCTGGACGCCAAGCTCCGCAACCAGATGCGCGCCGAGATCATCAAGCTGCGCCAGAAGATCAACACCACCTTCATCTACGTTACCCACGACCAGACCGAGGCCATGACCCTGGGCGACCGCATCGTCATCATGCGCGACGGCTTCATCCAGCAGATCGGCACCCCCCAGCAGGTCTTCGATCATCCCGCCAACCTGTTCGTGGCCGGCTTCATCGGCACCCCCCAGATGAACTTCTTCGACGCCAAGCTGGATAAGGACGGCAGCGGCTACTATGTCACCGTGGCCGGCGCCCGTATGGAGCTGCCCGCCGACAAGCAGGAGATCCTCAAGGCCAAGAACACCGCGCCCCAGGACATCACCCTGGGCATCCGTCCCGACCACATCACCCTGTGCGACGCCAACGCCCCCCACGCTCTGTCCGCCACCGTGGACGTCACCGAGCTCATGGGCGCCACCATCCACATGCACGTGAACGTGGCCGGCAAGGACGCCATCATCATCCTGCCCACCATTGACCTGACCGGCGAGCAGAAGAACCTGAGCTACGGCGCCAAGATCAACGTCACCTTCGGCGGCAACGTCATGCACCTGTTCAGCAAGAACGACGAGAAGAGCCTGCTGTAAGGGCAAAGTATCGATTCGTGAAAAGAGAGGTCCCGGAGCTTTTGCTCCGGGACCTTTTTGCGGATTATGATAGGGAAGAAGCTGACCCGCGGAGGCATCCAGAATGGCGGCGTTCCCGGCATCGAAGGCATCCAGTCCCTGGGTCGCAATAGACCAAATCTCATCCGCGTGGGCATCCAGCTGGCTGCCCTTCAGATTGGCCTGAAAACATATCTTTCCCCCCGGAGAGGGAGACCGCCGAAAAGGTTTCGCTATTGTTTACAGCTCCCATGCCGGGAAAACTGCCTTTTCCCCCAGCCCAGAGGATGAGGCGCAACTACTGCACTTTCCTAACTGAGGGGGATTTAATCAGTGCTTCCTTAGGGAGCATATCAGTACGTCCACAAGTTCCAGTGTACTGTCCGCCACACCGTTCAAGCGCTCCGGGGGCGCTGTGGCGCGAAATGCAACTGCCAGGGCATTTTTCCGCTAATCGTGGGACTAATGAAAGCAAAATGTCAAGAAGAAAATGGACAAAGAGGCAAATATATCACACACAAAAGGGTGATGAAAAAGTGAATGTGTGGGGAAGGCGAAGCGGCGCAGGGCGGCGGGGCGGGCGCTAGGAGCGGGCAGGGCAGAGGAGTCCCGGCGGGGCCGGGACGTGGCACGGCAACAAACCGGCGTCAAGGGCCGCAAAAAATTTTTCCTTATTCTTCTTTTCCCAGGTCTGGTACGGACCTGGGAAAATTTTTTTGCTTTCGCTCCGCTCACCCTTGACCCCGGATAGTGGCCGTGCGCGGGGCGGTCAACCGAAGCCGCCGAGCCGACTTCGGCAGACCGACACTTTTTATTTTAGGAGGACGAGAACATGATAGGAGACTGCTGCAACTGCTCTTGGTACGAAAATGGCATCTGTCACAACCCCGACGCTGAATATCTCCAAAAGATGGAGCCAGAAGACAGCTGCACTTTATGGGAAGAAGAATAACTAAGGAGGACCAAAGGAGATGAACCGGGCGCACCGAAGTCAGGTACGGGAGCTGCTGCTTCAGCTGACTGACCTGAAAAACAGGCTCAACGCAACTTTTGGGGATGCAGGAGGGGATATGAGCACCCACGAAGAAATTTCAATCAAGAAAGCACTTGCTGAACTTAACAGCACGATCAAGGATCTAACGGAGATAATCTGATGGATACCAAGAACAACATCCGCAGCATCCGGTTTTCGGACGAGCTGGCAGAACTCATTGAGCGGCAGCAAGGGGAGAATTTCACCCAGAAATTTGAGAATCTGGTCTACCGGTGCGCGTGGGAGCTGCCTGCTAAAGAGCGGGAACTGAAGCAGCTGGAGGAGCGCATCTTAATATCACGTATTCGATTCGATAAAAATTCGGGGGTACGCATGATGAAAAAACAGCACTACATAACCAGAGACGAGCGGCAGCAGCTGGAAGCGCTGCTGAAAGCGAAAATACCCGTTTCCCAGATTGCCCGGCAGCTGGGTTTCTGCCGCCAGACCATCTACAACGAGATCAAACGGGGCCAGTATGTCCACACCTGTCCCTGGTGGGATGAGCTGCGCTACTCCTACATCACCAAGCGGGTATTTTACCGTCTGACGGACAGGGACCTATGGAACAAAGGGCAAAAAAAGAAGTCCGGAAAACATGCGGAGCGCCGGGTGGTCCACCCGGCCCTGCCCAGCATCGCGGCCAGGCCGGAGGCTGTCAGCCAGCGCACAGAGCGCGGACACTGGGAGATGGACCTCATTGTGGGCAGAGAGGGGAGCAGGCCGGTGCTGCTGACCATGGTGGAGCGGAAGACGCGGGAGCCGCTGGCCTTCAAGCTGCCGGACAAGCGGGCGGCGTCGGTGCGGAAGGTATTTGACCATTTGGAGCGGAGCACGCCGGATTTCAAGGAGCGGTTTCGGAGCATCACCACCGACAACGGCAGCGAGTTTCTGGAATATGAGAAGCTGGTCCAATCCATCCACGGCGGAAAGCGGTTTGCGGTCTACTACTGCCACTCCTATTCCGCCTGGGAGAAGGGCGGGGTGGAGAACCTGAACCGGATGTTCCGGAGATGGTTTCCCAAGGGGACGGACTTCTCCAGAGTACCCAAACGAGAGGTAGCCGATTTTTTGGACTGGGCCAGCCACTATCCCCGGAGGGTATTGGACTGGAAGTGCCCGGCGGAGCTGGCGGCGTCACACAGATTTCCTGAAGACCTGGACGCCGCAGCCGGCAATTTGTGTGACATCACCACACCGGCCATTCCTTCTGCGGCAGCTCCTTCCTGCTGTAGCTGTTGAACAGTTTCCAGAGGGGCGGAGAGAAAATGCGCCGGGTATCCAGGAGAGGGAGGCCCATGGAGTAGAGATCCTGGATCTGTTTGGTCTGCTCATCCACGCCCACCCGGCGGCGAATACGGCGGGCTACCACACAGAAGGGGACCAGAGAGCGGCGAACCACATAGAAGTTTTGAGCGAGACGGCGCAGGGTTACGTCCATATCCTCGTAGCTCTGGCTGAACACATCCACAGAGACTTTATAATGGCGGTGATACTTGTAAAAGTATATTGCCTCCTGGGGGAAGGCTTTATAGTTACGGTTGTTATATTCAATGCCCGCCTCGTCGATAATCACTTTCGCGTCTTCAATCATGTATTTGCCAATGTCCAGCTGGGGGTTAAGCTGGTAAGCGCCGGTGATGGGGACGTTGCTGTAAACGGGAATACGGCGCTTGAGATACCTGCTGTTGAGGAGCGGGCGGGTGAGGAAATTCGGATGCCTCCGGCAAAAGCGGATAAGGGCGTTTTCATGGAGGGCCCAGCGGGTGAGGTGGGCGGCGAAGGTGGTCTTGCCGGAGCCTGGAACGCCGAAGTATACGTTGAGTACGTGGGGATGGGGCGGGCAGAGGAACGAGCGGAGGAACACGGGCAGATAGCACAGGCCCGCAAGGACGAGAACAGCCATAGAGTCGTGATCTAAGAGCGGCACGCTCTCCGTCTTTTGCTTCTCGCATTTGGAGCAGAGATAGACCTTCATCCCGGCCAGGGTACAGGTGGGGGCCACGGAATCCGGGGCGTACTCCGCCCACTCATGGGTACAGGTCTCCGGGTCCTGGGGCTTGACGGGGCGTTCCGGCTTGGCGTCCACGTCCACGTCCGGGGAGGAGCCGACGGGGGAAAACGAAAAGCCCTTGGCGTCCTTGGTCGTGCTGCCGTCGTAGACCATGGCGGTGACGTTCACCCAGTTGCCGCCGGTGTAGAGCTGGGGCTGGCCGCCGGTGTTGTCGTCGTGAAGGGGGATGTAAAAGAAGCCTTCGGCGGGGTTGGAGGGCCGGACGCCGCCGATCCGGCTGTCGGTAACGGGGGTGTTGTGCTGGACGTAGATGGTGTTGGCGGTGAGCTTGTCCGGCAGGGCCAGGACCTTATTGGTGTCGTAGGGGGCGTTGGAGGGGTTATAGGCCCCAGTGGAGGACAGGGAGCCGGTGGTGACCCGCAGCTCGTCCAGGTAGACGGTGCCGGAGGACTTTATGTAGAACTTGTCCGCCGTGGGCTTGGTGAAGCTGCCGGAGCCCACCAGGTCGCCGTTGACGAAATAGTACAGCTTCCCGCCGGAGAGGGTGACGCGCATGGACACCCATTGGTTGCGGTAGCTATCGTAGGAAAAATCAGCAATAATTTTAGCGGAAGGTGTAAAAGTGTACTGCCAATCCAAATAATGTCTGCGCTGTAGGTATAGTTATTGTTGTTCGTGGTGTACTGGTTCAGGAAGTTTTCCAGTTTGACGTTGGTTTTGTAGTTGTTTGTGGTCGTGTTGTTGGTGGTATTATGGATGGTATTGAAGGTCTTGTTGTAGCTGTCAATGATCTGGGTGTTGCTGGTATCCCTGCTTCGGTAGTAGTTGGTGACGTTGCCGTATTTGTCTTGCACGCTGCTGGTCGGTGTGGTGTAGTACTTTTGGGGCTTACTCGAAACAGCTGGCCTATTAACCCCTGTCACCATTCCAGACAGAGGGTCTATAACATTCCACACTCCAGAATTATTTCCTGAAAATCCTGCCATCCAGTCAGAAATACTATCAAGCATGAGATCACTTATAGAATATGCACGAGCGGAAAATGAGGCAGAAAATGAAGAAATAGTAATGACAAAACAAATGCAAAACGATATAATTCGATTGAAAGTCCTCATAAACTACCCCCAGAAAGGAATGGTGAATTTAAATGGATACCCGAAAAATTCCTCTATTAATCGTTATTATCATTTCGTTTGTAATAGGTGCTTGGCCGATTGCTCTTGTTTTGCTGATTTTTTACATTATTCCATCATCAAAAAAGTTGATAAGAATCAAACACCAGAACAGCGGATACAGGAACTCGAAGCCGAAAACGAAAAGCTTCAGGCGGAATTGGACCAACAGCTTGTGCAGCGAGTGATGGACAAGGTGGAGAACCGGGGAGAGGGCCGCTAATCAGCGGCCTTTTTCCTCCTGTACCGTTGGAGGAAAGAATCCACCAAATATAAGAAAGCATCAAAGCCACGAAAACCAACAGCGAAAGCAAAGCCAGCGCCGATCAAATTACATAACACCGAAAATTCATTCAAAGGCAAAATGAAATCAAACATAAAATCTCCTATCAGCCGGCTACCGCTCGTCGCCTGGCGGTTTGCAAGGAGTTATAGTCTGAGATCAAGCACTCCTGCTTCTCGGACAAACAGCACAGAAAAGGCTGTGCTGGACATCCCCTGCTTGTCCCTCGCCCCGTCAAAGGTCAGCTTTGACATGGTCTCGAAGGTCCGGCAGCCGTTGCCGGACATGGACACGCACACGCCCATGTCCCGGAAAAAATCATTCTCCCGGGGCTCATAGCACACGCAGATGTCAGAAAACCGCAGCACGCGGTTGTAGCCCAGAAGGCCGTATCCGGCGTCCTGGAAAAGCGCGGGGTCCAAGCCCAGATATTGTCTGATGACCGCTGCCGGGTCCGCCTCCTTCACCGAGAAGGTCAGCCAATCCACCAGTACCTGGCATTTCATTGCAAACATCACCTTCCTGTCATGAGTACCCCCGTGATTACTGCCGGGGGTCCGGGAGGCCGCTGGAGCCCCCCGGATTCCCTTTCCTTTGTCTCAGTCAATCAACTGCACGGCACTGTCTCACGACGTTCCAGCAACTGCATGTGTCCCGCATCTTACAGTGCGGTCTCCTCGCCTGCGGGCTCCATGTAGGAGATACGGCCTTTGCCGTCAAAGAAGCACCGCACCACCTCGCCGGGCGTCAGGTCTGCAAACAACTCCGGCTTCAGGCAGCGGTATTTCACCGCCTTCTGCCCGCCGAAATGGTAGTCGCTGTTTTCGCTGCCAGTGAAGTCTTCCAGCATGAATACATTGCAGTAGTCCTGCATCTCACCCCGGTCATTTTTGAACCGTCCGTAGCCATAGCCGACAAATACTTTTTCTTCCATGGACTTTCTCCGTCCTTTCTCCGGGACTGCGCCTCCCGGTGTTTTCTTTTTGGACAATCGGATCACTCCCCGCTGCTCTTCTGGAGGAAAGCCTTGGTTCCACCCAGCGGTCTACGGGTTGGCGCCCCGTGGCTTTTTGATGTGACCTAAACCTCCATATTAAAACAGCCGGACATCCTTGTCCGACTGTCCATTTACAATATAAAACTTGCCCGTGGGCCTAATGAAAAAAATTAGTATTGACAAATCGGAGAAAGTGCGGTATACTACGAATGCTTCAGACGTGGACGCTTAGCTCAGCTGGCTAGAGCACCTGCTTGACGTGCAGGGGGTCAGCGGTTCAAGTCCGTTAGCGTCCACCAAGAAACTCCTAGAGCCGCAATGGTTCTAGGAGTTTTAATTTGCAGAGACATTTTTATTTGCTAGTAATACGTCAGTAACGATCCAGTTGGTTAATCTTCTTTATGATACTGTCATAAGACCTTTTATTGACCACCTGGAGCGCGTCCATCAGATCGTCAATGACCGCCATCACTTTTACCGTATCCTTCCCTGCGGCAACCCTGAGAAACTCGCTGTCGCCGTACTGCCCTAAAACCTCCGCCTCCGGCGCCACCGCTTCCGAGTAAGCCGCTATGCGCGGCTCTGGACAGGTATTTCCAAGCATCTGGCTCCGGCATATGTACAGAGCCGCCAGCAGGGTGTACCGGCTCTCCGTGCTCTCCTGGCTTTCCAGTTCGGAAATCGCCCACTCTATTTCCTTGAGATTCGGCGCAGACATGGGCGTTCCCTCCTGTCAGGAGTTCTCCATCTGGCGCATGAGGCGCTTGATGGCTTCCCGGTCTTGTTCATTGGCTGAATCCAGAGCGGCCTCAATGTGCCTCATCATCTCGCTGCGTCCATCATCCCGGCTGTAGCGCCCACGGTTGTCCCGGCGGGAGCTGTACTCGCCCATTCCATCACGCCCGCCATCGCGGCTATAATTTCCCCGCACATAGTGTTTGCCCCGGTTAGCGTAGCTGGAGCCACGGCCATAGTCGTCTCCGTCTACAGCCTCTATGTAGCCGCTTTCTTCCTCCAGCATACAAATCTTGTCGATGTTTTTATCATTATACCAAGCACATACAATGTACTTTTCGTTATTATCTGGTATCGGCTTATCATTTACACTAATCCATTCCATTCTCCCAACGGTGTCATCTTCTAATTCCGCAATAACTACAGGTTCATTTTTAATCAAAGAAATCAATCTCTTTAGCTCCTCGTTCAGCGCAAGCACCGTGCCACGGCTGGTAATGCCCGTGGCTTGGAACTTGTTGGCGGAACCAGTCCCGCCAAAGTCCACGCCGATCATGACGGTATCATCAGCTTTCTATATCAGCGACAGTCGCGTCAGGTTATTTTATTTCACAGAAAAAGGAGAATAATTGACACAATCAACGCAATCGGGAAAAATATTGCGCCAAGAAAGCCTATTGTCATTTGTACAATCCAAGTCCAGTCGTCTTCTGCTACTGCTTTATCTAGTCTTTTCTCTCCATCCCGCAAAAGGTATATTGTTCCAAAAATTGCCGCCACAAAGCAAATCACAAGAAAAATTCTCATTTAGTACTCACGCTGTTCTGGCTCATCCAACCCCGCCCCGCAACGATTACAGTAGCAGCTTGTGCCGTCAATGATCTCCCCGCATTTTGAACAGCGGCAATCGCCCAGCCAATCAACTACTATGTGGGCGTGCACAACCTTTCTGTCCTCACCTTGAGCAACTACGCAGTTGTTCGCAGCATCTAAGATAAGTTCCATAAGGTCGGAAATTGTCCCGCCGCTTGCGTTGTAATCATCAATGAGCTTGTCAGCGTCAATCAGTCTCATTTTCTATCCTCCTGTCTCCTCATCCCCACAGCGGGGTGTATGGCTCAAATGCCATTCCCGCGCACTTCCCGCTCCATGATGGTGGCGCAGAAGTAGCGCATCTGATCCATGCCGTGGTCAAATTCCTTTATGACGGCATCCTTTGGCGCGTCCATGTCCCACCGATACTGACCGAATTCCGATAGGATGCCCTTGCAGCTACGGTGGATCAGGATTCGTCCGGCGTTCAGCAGGGAGGCCGTCAGCCGGATGCCGTCCAGTACGCTGTTATCCGCATCCCAAACAGCGAATTTACCATGCCGCCGGACCGTTTCCTTGAAGCTGGCGGCGGAAGGATCAACGATCACCCGCTCGATCCGGCGGTCCCCGGACAGTCTCTCCAACGCAGCGTAGTGTTCTTCGTCCGTCAGTTGGTGGTTCCCCGGCTTCCGGCTGTCATAGTAGTACTCCTGTACCATGTACGCCTCCCCCTGCCACAGGCACCACAGTCCCGCCGCCGTGGGGTTGACGGTGCCGTAGTCCATGGAGATGTACCACCGGCCCCGCTGGAGGGCCTGCCAGGGGATGTCATCCACCACGTGTCGTCCCTCGCTGAACATGGGATAAACAAGCCCTTCCGCCACCACCCACAACCCGCGCACGTACCGGTCATAGAACACGCCGGAATACATGGACTGATACCGGGCAAGGGTTTTCTCGCTCAGGCTGGGATTGTCGGTCATTTCAAAGTGGAGGTACAGCGCGTTGTGTTCTTCCCGTTTATCAATCCAATTTTCCTTGAACCAGTGCTGCGGGTGTCCCGGATTGCAGGAAAACCATATCCGAGATCCCTCCACGCTGCATCTGGCCAACGCCTGGTTGACAAAGCTCTCTGGCATAAGCACTACTTCATCCAGCCGCACCCCGGCCAGCGTGCGGCCCTGTATCAATGCGAAGCTGCTTTCATCCCGGCCTCCAAACACCTCGAAGTAGTTGACCTTGCGCCCCCGGCGGACTTCAAGAATTTGCTTAGAACTTCTCCATCGCAGCGTGTACCGCTTCTTTGCGAAATACATGGATATGTACGGCGTTATCATATTTTCCGTTGCGCTCTTGACCGTTTTGCCGCAGATGCCGAACCGCTGGCCGTTGAACTCCCGCATGGCCCAGTCAATGAACGCAACCACCATGATGGAGGTCTTGCCGGAACGCACCGCGCCGTCGCAAATCAGGGCGTCGTAGGGGCTGTAGGGAAAGGCGAGGATTTTCTTTTGCTTGGCGCTAATCACCGACAGTGCATATAGGTCACACATGGAGAAATATCACCATTCTTTGCAACCTGAAACCAGTGCAATTTTTGGTCTTTCTCCGCCTCTACTACAATTCGTTCGGCGTTGCTTCGCTCTCGGCATGTCCTTGCATTGCGCCAGCCGAACTTTCTGAAATTGTTGCGCAATTCGATAAGGCCGTCATACATGGGTTGCCCAATTTCGGCTATAAGCTCCTGCTTAATCATCGCTCTCCAACCCCTCTCCCAATTCTCTCAGGCTCTGGCTCAGACCGTCCTCTTCGGTCTCGTCCTTCGGCCCGCCGCCGAATGCGGTGTACTTGTCGATCAAAATCGCCATCGTGGTGGCAATCTGCTGCGGTGGTGTCTTTTCGTACCGCTCCGCTTTCTTCAGCTCGCCCAGGCAGATACCCAAGACCTTGCAAACATCGTCCCGCTGGCTCTCCATATAGTCCAGAATATCGGCGGTGTTCTGCTCTTTTTTCTGATTGCACATTTCTGCAACATCTGCATTTCCTTGCACAATCTTTTTTACGGTATTCAGAGAAACGCCGTTGACTTTTGCGGTAGCGTTATAGCTGCCAAGCTGCACGTAATCGGCAATGATCTTCTTTTTCTGCTTATCCGTCAGCCTTGCGGCCACCGCTCACCACCTCTCAGTCAAAATCTATCTCGTGTTTGATTGCAACAGCAATCCGTCAGTCTCGTGTAATTTCCAGGCCACTGCACAACATAACTTTGCAGCGCGTTTATCGTTTGCCTATTTTGTTCGGCTCGCCACGCTTGAACTTGCAGCTGCATATTTTGCGCCATCAAAGCGTCGATTTGCGCCTGTGTACTTTGGCACATATTGTATTTTGGAGTTGGAATTATCGATTGACAGGACTGAAAAAATATGTTTTCCTGAACAGGCTTCGGTTTTCTCCTGCTCACCCACTTCATGGTGCCATCCTCGTTCAGACGCAGTCCATCAAGTCCCCACCAAAGGATAATCGTTTGGTCTACAGTTTCCTGGTTCTCCAGAATATCAAGCACGGCTTTCTCCATCTGGTCGTAATATTCAGAAACAAAAAATGGATCAGTTTTTGTTTGATTTACAATTTGTTTCCGTTGCAACGCTTGACAAAGGGAAACATGATAAACAACAAAAAAATGGACTGTCAACCTTACCGAAAACGCCGCCCGGCTGTAAAAAGGGCGGCGTTTTTGCGTGACAGGGAAAGGAGGAAAACGTATAAGGAGACGGGGCCAAAATAAGGTTTTGGCCCCGTTTGTATTTGAAAAAGTAAGGAGGTCAAGCGAATGGCAGAAGAAATTAAAACGACCCCAGCCCCGGAGGGACAAACGCTGGAGCCCCCCGCGCCGGAAGTGTCGGAGGCCCCGCCCGCCCCGGAGCCGGGGGCCCAGGGTGTGATCCCCGGCATGGAGGGTCCCCCGGCCCCGGAGAACAAGGTGATCAACCTGTCGTCCGTCCGGGCGGGGCAGGAGCAGACGGACCCGGCCAAGGAGGGCGGGCAGGAGTGGGAGAAGCCCCAGGAGCAGCCGGAGCCTCCCCGCCGTGGCCGCCGCCCCAAGAACAAGGAGGCCCCGGCCCAGGGTGAGAGGCCCAAGCGCAAGGGCCGCCCGCCCAAGGCGGAGAAGCAGACCCCCGGCGGGGGCGGCGCTGGCAAGACGGCCAAGACCGCCACACGGGGCAAGGCCGCCGGAAAATCCACCCCGGCCAAGGAGGAGATCCCGCCGCCTCCCGCGCCCGCGCCGGAGGAGCCGCCCCAGCCCAAGGACGCCTCCCGTGGGGAAAAAGAGGAGATCGTCTATCTGGACCTCGACCAGCTCCACCCGTTCCAGGATCACCCGTTCGGCGTCCGGGACGACAATGAAATGAAAGGGCTGGTGTCGTCTGTGCGGGCAGGCGGCGTCCACCAGCCCGCCCTGGTGCGTCCCCGTGAGGGCGGGGGCTATGAGATCATAGCGGGCCATCGGCGGCAGCGGGCAAGCGAACTGGCGGGGTACAAAAATATGCCCTGTATCGTCCGCAACATGACGGATGATGAAGCCGTCCTCGCTATGACGGACGACAACCTGCGCCACCGGGAAACGATTTTGCCCAGCGAAAAGGCGGCGGCCTTGAAGCAGCAGTATGAGGCCATCAAGCACCAGGGGACGCGGGGCGACGGCGCGGACCTGGGCAAGCTGTCTCTGGACAAAGTGGGCGAAACGGCAGATTGCCAGGAGCAACAACGGCATTGTCCGCTCCAAGTACATCACGTTCGGCGTCCCCGCCGACGGCCTGGAAACGGCCCGCCCCCGGCTGGAGCGCGTGTCCAGCGACATTATCGTGGACATCGTGCGGGGCATGAGCGTGTCCCTGGACGAGCTGCCCGCCCTCCTGCGGCAGCTCCGGGACGGCTCTGGACACGGTGTCCAGAAGCCCGGCGAGAGAAAGGAGGAGACATAATGAAAAAATCCCGTATGCTGGCGGCGACGCTCTGCGCCGTCCTGATGGTGGGGGTACTCACCGTTCCCGCCTACGCGGGCGGAGGCGACGAGGGCGGCGAGTATGTCCCCTGGGTGGGGCTGGAGCCTGTGGACCCCCTGCCCGTGGAGCAGCCCCAGGAGCCCAAGCCGTTCACCCCGGAGGGGACGGGGACCGTGCTGGACAACGCAACGGACCAGGACGGCAAGGAGTTTTTCACCATCACCACGGCGGACGAGGCGGTTTTTTATCTTGTGATTGACCGGCAGCGTGGGGCGGAGAATGTGTATTTTCTCAACGCTGTCACCGTGGGATGCTTGCCTTTGGACTGCGAGTGCTATATGCTGGGGAAAACCTGGAC
>ERZ779626.335-NODE-335-length-29988-cov-7.501019_pt1 | contig 29988 bp, 24 predicted proteins | sample MGYA00514209_ERZ779626 | MGnify/ENA primary metagenome ERZ779626 (study PRJEB29562, sample SAMEA4376713) | mouse gut metagenome | isolation source: Cecum | study: EMG produced TPA metagenomics assembly of the A DSS colitis mouse model was used to assess the...
ACCATCCAGCACGCCGACCGGATCATCGTGCTCTCCCACGGGGAGATCGTGGAACAGGGCACCCACCAGGAGCTGCTGGCGAAAAAGGGGCGGTACTTCCAGCTCTACACATTGCAGTTCAACAAGCAGAAGCTGCTGGAGGCTTAGTGCCTCCGGCGGCTTCCTTTTTCTTTGAAAAGAAAAAGGAAGCGAAAAAGAAACGTTTAGACTTCTTCTCCTTGACAAGCACATTGATCTGTGGTACTATATTTTTAACAATAGCGAAATATATAATAGAAAAAGGAGGACATCCCATGAAAAAGGACTACATGACCCGGCTGGAGCGGGCCGCCCGCTGGCGGCTCTCCCGGGAAGAGGCCGAGGACGTGATCGCCGACTACCGGGACATCGTGGGCATGACGCCGCGCAGCGAGGAGGAGCTTCGCCGGGAGGTGGGCGACCCGGAGCAGGTGGTCAAGCTGCTGGTGTCGCCACCCAGGGCCTACCGTGTGTGGCAGGCGGTGTTTGCCCTCATGGCCGCCTGTATTCTGATCCCCGGCGCCAGCCCCCACGGCCCCTTCTACTGGCTCTGGGACGCCTGCTTTGCCGGACCCTACGGCGGCGGCTGGGGCCGGCTTTACGCCTATACCCACTTTGCCCATTGGGGCCCCATTCTGGCCGGGGTGGGACTGGTGGCGGCCCTGGTGTGGTTCCGCCGGACAGGGCGGAAAGAGGAGCGGCTCCCCAAGGCCGTTATCATCCTGATGGCGGCGCTCCTGGCGTGGACTGGGGCGCTCCTGCTGGTGGAGTGGGCCGCATTTCGGGACCCCCAGGGCTTCGCGGACCTGCTGGGCGAGGTGCCCTTGACCTATTTCGGCGTCCCCATCGGCCCCAATGGGGGTGCGATGGTGCCCCTGTCCGTCGAAATCCTGCGTGACGTTTTGCAGTACGGCGGCACGGCCATCGCCTTTCTGGGGGTGTACGCCCTGGTGCGGGCCCGGACGGGGGACCGCCGGTGGGTGGCGGTGTACTGTGTGTCCATGGCCGTGATGCTGATTTCCATGGAATCGCTGGCGGTGTTTACCGTCATGGATGTCACCGCTCTCTCCACAGACAACTGGTGGCACACCCAGATGGGTTATTATTTCGCCATCCTTGCGGTGGGTGCGGCAGGGGCAGGTGCGGCCCTATGCTGAAAAAGGACCTCATCGAACTGTGTCTGCTCCACCTGCTGGCACAGGAGGATCAGTACGGCTACGACCTGCTGAAAAAGCTCCACGCCGCCTTCCCCGACACCCAGGAGAGCGCCGTTTACGCCCTCCTCCGGGGGCTGTGCAAGGCCGGGTGCTCGGAGCAGTACGCGGGCGAGACCTCTGACGGACCCACCCGGAAGTACTACCGCCTGACGGACCACGGCATGACCCTGTATGACCGCCGCCTCAAGCAGTGGCGCACCCTCGCCGAGGCGCTGGCGGAGCTGGGCATCATGTAGCCTTCCTTTTTCTTTGAAAAGAAAAAGGAGGCGAAAAAGAAACTTTTAGACTTCTATCATGCTTCTCTTGCCTCTATCAGGGCGGAGCGGGAATCCATGTGTTCCCCTCCGCCCAATTTTTTTCGAGTTTCACATAACCGTTTCCCCTCCTCTTCGTATATACTAGTAGAACCCCCTGTACAGAGGTTTTAGGAGGGCCCCAGCCATGGATGAACGCACCCTGATTAAAAAACTGAACCGTCACAGCCGGGGGGCGCTGGACCAGGCCGTGGCCCGCTACACCCCCTATGTCAGCGCGGTGATTCTGCGCACCCTGGCGGGCCGCGCCTGCCGGGAGGATGTGGAAGAGCTGTGCGCCGACGTATTCGTGTCCCTGTGGGCCCACGCTGACACGCTGGACCCGGAGGCGGAAAAGGGCCTGCGGCCCTGGCTGGCGGCGGTGGCCAAGAACAAGGCCACCGACTGGCTGCGCCGGACCCGCCCCAGCGCCCCCATCCCCGAGGATGCCCCGGACCCCTCCCCCGGCCCCGAGGAGCTGGCCCAGCGCAGGGAACAGTCTCAGCGTCTGTGGGCGGCGGTGGACGGGCTGGACGAGCCGGACCGAACCCTTTTTGTGCGCTATTACTACGAGGGGGACAAGCTGAAAACCATCGCGGCGGAGCTGGGCATGAGCCAGACCGCCGCCAAACAGCGGCTGTTCCGGGGCCGGAAGGCCCTGCGGGCCGTATTACAGAAAGGAGTGGAAACGGCGTGAAAAACCGACTGCAATCACTTTGGGCCGAGGTCATGCCGGCGGGCGGGCCCTGCCCTCAGCCGGACGTGAAGCGGGTTCAGCGGCGGGTGGACGCCGCCCTGGACGAAAACCGCCGGACTTTTTATCCCTGGCGGGTCCTGCGGCTGGCAGCGGCGTGCGCGGCCGCCCTGGCGCTGCTCACCGGGGCGGCCGCCGCCGCAGGGGTTCTCCCCCTGCCGGAGCTGAACGCTTTAAACATTTTCTACAATAAGGGGGGCAACGCCCCCGGCGCAGATGGGCTGATGGACACCCAGCCCGTCATTGTGAGCAACGACCTGTTCACCGTCACGCTCACCAGTTCTCTGGCGGATGAAAACATCGTCTATCTCACCGCCGCCGTACAGCCTAAGACCCGCTGGGCCCAGAGCTATCTGGAGCAGGAGGGTGTCTGTGCCGACTCCTTCCGCCTGGAGCCCCTGTCTGAGATGGAGTGCGTCAGCCCCGCGCAAACCCATTTTACGCCTCAAGAAAGCGGGGCCCAGTGCTCGACGGTGGAGATCATCACCGCCACCACCGCAGACCGCCGGTACGCGATCCATGTCTTTGATCCCTTAGGCGGGCCCTGCAAGGACGGGACCTGCCCCGGCGGGGACTGCCGGGCGGAGTTCACCGTGAAGCCCACCACCACCCATACAGTGACGGTCGAAGCGCTGGGAACCGCCGTCTATAAGCCCGCCAACGACGCCATCCGGCACTCCGCCCGCCGTCCCCTCACCCGTCCCGTCTATCTCCAGGAGGTGCAGATATCCCCCCTGTCCCTCCGGGTGAACTTCAGTGCAGCGCTGGAAGAGGAGTCCAGCACTCTACAGGGATTTGACTATCTGCCCATGCTCCGCTTCCTCTGGGCGGACGGCACGGCCAGCGCCGCAGAGGAGATGGGGATCAGTCCCATCAGCGGCGGCGGAGACGGGGCCGGGGGCAGACGGTATTTCTATGAGCAGCTTTGGGTCTTTGACGCCGTCCAGGACCTGTCCCAGCTGGAGGCGGTGGTGTTCGAGGGCATGGCCTACCCGGTGGACAAGGGGGAGCCCTACCCAGTGGATGTGGACGCCCTGAACCTGTGGGAACCGGCCCGGCAGCCCTGAACACGGCAGGGGCATCCCCTCAAAAAAGCAATCGTCCGAACTTCTCTCCCGGCGGAGAGAGGTTCGGACGATGTTTTTGTCAGAAACTGCTTTGCAATGGAAACACGGCGGGAACGGGGCCTGTTAATTGCCGCTTTGGACGCCCAGCGCGGCGGCCCACTCCGGCTCCCGGAACCCCACCAGCACAAAGCCGTTTCCCACCAGGATGGGCCGCTTCACTAACATTCCGTCGGTGGCCAGCAGGTCGAACTGTTCCTCCTCGCTCATGCCGGACAGCTTGTCCTTTAGGGCCAGTTCCTTGTATTTCAGGCCGCTGGTGTTGAAGAACCGCTTCAGCGGCAGGCCGCTGCGGGCGTGCCATTCTTTCAGCTCACCGGCGGTGGGCGGGTCCTCCTTGATATGCCGCGATGTGAAGGGGACCGCCTGGGCCTCCAGCCACTTCCGGGCCTTCTGGCAGGTGGTGCATTTGGGGTATTCCACAAATAACATATTCAAAACCTCCTTGGGGCGGCGTGATGGAGCCGCCGTATTATATGATGTCCAGTGCGCCGCCCTAGGGAATGACCGCCGTCCAGCAACTCCGGCCGTAGAGGTCGGTAAAGCGGTAGGTGGCCTGGGTGGCGCCCTCCAGCGGCACGTCGCTGATGGTCAGCCCCTGTTCCGGCACGGTGAGGGCCTCGCCCAGCAGGTAGCTGTCCTGGTACGCCCCGTCATAGCCGTAGTAATCGCACAGGAACTCCAGGGTGTCGCCGGGCTGAAGGGCCTCCTGGCCCTTGGCCACCGTGTCCGTCTCCCCCTCCGGGTAGACGGTCCGCACCCCGGCCACATAGCCGTGGGGGGTGTGGTTGTCGAAGGTGAGAAGGAGCTCGGAACGCACGCCGTTGTGGAGCACCGGCACCCGGCCCGTGATGGTGTAATTGGTCCCGTCGTCCACGGTGGCGGTGTGGTAATAGGCCACCGGCTGTCCGTTCACGGCCAGCCAGGTGTTGTCGTTCACCCCCAGCAGCCCGCCCTCGCCGTCAAACTGGTACACGTTGTCCAGCCCCAGGTCGATATAACCCTCGCCGTCGTCGTAAAAGAGGTTCAGTTCCAGGGCGTGGACCAGCCCCCACTGCTCCTCGGTGAGCCGGATGACGGGTACGCCGTCCGCCCCCTCCTGCCACAGCAGGGTCTCGGAGGGGAAGCGGTGTTCGGCCAGATACCGGGCCAGCTCCTCATCTCCTAGAGCCCGGTCGCTCAGAAATTCGCTGTTGCTGCCGTCCAGGCCGGCGATGCGCCCGAAGGAGCCGCCCAGCAGCTGCATCAGTATGGCGGAGATGTCGTCCGCGCTTCCGCCGGAGCCGCCTCCCAGCTGGCCCAGCAGGGCGGGCAGAGGGGAGGCCGTGCCGCCGGAGGCGGCCTGTCCGCTGACCTCCAGGCTGGCGAACTGACGGATGCACTGGATGTAGCCCTTGTCCATGCCGATTTGGCTGAAGGTGGAGGCGGCCCGGTCCACGTTGGACGACTTGCGGTAGGGGAAATAGATGGAGATGCCGTAGGCGTTGGTCATGTTGGAGGAGGTACGGTTGTACTTCACTGCCCCCAGCAGGGCCTTTGCCAGGGCTTCCCCCTCTTTGGTGCCCAGGTTTTTGGCCAGATGAACCAGGTCCACCTGGTCGATCCGGCTGGATTGGGCGAACTCCCGGGCCCCGCTGCGGGCGTTGGACACGGTCTGGTACTGCTTGTCCCGGATAAGCTGGGTGGTGGACCGGGAGAACTCCGACAGGGCGGAGGGAAGGGTGGCCTCCAGCTCCGCCAGGTCAACGACGGACAGGGTGGTGAGCTGGCCCCAGCACTTTTCAGCGCAGGTGTCCACGAAGCTGTCCACGATCTGCCTGCCCAGCTCCACGGTGGGGATAGAGGTGTTTTTCCCGAAAGCGGTGAGCCAGTTGGTGTAGTACCAGCCCACCCCAGGCTCGGTCTCCTCCGAGGCGATGAGGTAATCCGCGTACTGGGTGAGGGTCAGGGCGGTTTCCGCCGTGGCCATCAGGCAGGCGTCAAAGCCGATGAAGTCGAATTTCACACCGGCGGATTTGAGCGCGGCGTCCACTCCCGCCAGGCTCATGGAGCCGGTGGAGGCGAACTTCTCGTCATAGCCGTAGCCGCTGACGGAGCCTCCGCCGTGGTCCCAGAGGATCAGCTCATACCGGCTGGCGGGGTAGTTTCCCGCGCACCACTGGATGTAGCCGGACAGGACGGACGGGTCCGTCATGGACTGGCTGCCCAGGTTTTTCTCCAAGCAGACCAGCTGGCCGTTTTTTACCTGCCAGATCTGGTTGGCGGAGCTGGAGACCAGATTGTTTTTCCAGCCCTTGCAGCCGCCGGTGTACACCAAAAGGTTGATATTGTCCCCAAAGCGGGCGTTCAGCATCTCCTGGAGGTCGGCGGTGCCCATGCCGCTGCGGGATTCCAGGTCGGTGCCGCACATATAGACCATGATGGTGGCGGTATCTCTGGAGCCTCCCAGCAGCTTGGTATATTTTTCCCGGGCGTTCGCGGCCACAGTGGTGTCCAAGCGCCCCGTGTTGGCCGGGCTCTGCCAGCCGGTGGAGACGCTGCCGCCGCCCAGGCCGCCCAGGAGCTGGGTCCAGTCCACAGTCCCGCCGCCCTGGCTGGACTGCTGCTGTCCCGTGGAAGGCGTCTGGGCCGGGCTGCCGGACAGGCCGCCGAACAGGGCCGTGAGCCCTCCGCCGCCGCCCAGCAGCAGGGCCAGGAGCAGCACGATCAGTTTCATCCCGCCGCCCCCGCTGCCGGGACCCCGGGCGCCGCCCCCCTGGGGCGTCCGGTCCTTATAGCCTCCGGCGTCCCCCACAGGGCCTGTGCCCAGGCCCTGGCCACGCTTGCGCACGCTTTTGCCGGGGCCGGTCACGTTTTTCTCCCGGCCTCTGGGTCTGTTGTTGTCCATGACTGTATTCATCCTTTCCTCCAACGCTGACTTTACCCGGATATTATATGATAAATTGGGGCGCAGGGCAAGTGTTTTGCGGAAAAGGCCCCTTCCTTATAGCGCCGGGATATGGTATACTGCAAAAAAACGGTCCCGCTCCATTGAACGCGGGACCCAAAGGAGGCTTCTATGTCACAGACCACCAAACGGGCGCTGGAGGCGTCGCTGAAAAACCTGCTGCTCCAAAAGCCGCTGAACAAAATCACCATCAGCGACATCGCCGAGGACTGCGGCATCAGCCGCATGACCTTCTACTACCACTTTAAGGACATTTACGACCTGGTGGAATGGTCCTGCGCGGAGGACGCCGCCCGTGCGCTGGAGGGCAAAAAGACCTACGCCACCTGGCAGGAGGGCTTTCTGAATATCTTCCACGCGGTACAGGCCAACAGGCCCTTTATCATGAACGTCTACCACGCCGTGAGCCGGGAGCGCATCGAGGGGTATTTGAGCCCGCTGATCCGCAGGCTCATCCTGGGGGTGGTGGAGGAAAAGTCGGCGGAGACTGTCGTGGGCGAGGCGGACAAGCGGGCCATCGCCTGTTTTTATGAATATGCCTTTGTGGGCATCATGCTGGACTGGATCGGCGGGGGCATGAAGGAGGACCCCGAGGTGATCGTGGAGCGGGTCAGCATCATCGTCCACGGGAATATCTCCCGGGCACTGGAAGGCTTCCGCAGGGGAAAGCCCTTACAAACCGGGACAGATGATTAAAAATACATCAAAAGACCTGCCGTGATAAAAGTTTTATCACGGCATTTTTTCTGTTTATTGTGGGAGAATAAAAAATGTTCTATGATAGGCCCATCAAAGGGAGAACCGCAGGACGGTTCCAGAAAGGATGTCATATATGTATTATTCCAGCGGTAACTACGAGGCCTTCGCCCGCCCCAAAAAACCGGAAGGCGTGGATCACAAGTCGGCCTATATCATCGGCACCGGGCTGGCCGCCCTCACCGCCGCCTGCTACCTGGTCCGAGACGGCCAGATGAGGGGGGGCCACATCCACATTTTTGAAAAGGACCCCATCCCTGGCGGGGCCTGCGACGGGTGGAAGTTTGAGAATGTGGGCTACGTCATGCGGGGCGGCCGGGAGATGGACAACCACTTCGAGGTCATGTGGGACCTGTTCCACTCCATCCCCTCCATTGAGACCGAGGGGGTCAGCGTGCTGGATGAGTACTACTGGCTGAACAAGGAGGATCCCAACTACTCCCTGTGCCGGGCCACCGTGAATCAGGGCCGGGACGCCCACACCGACGGAAAGTTCGCCGTCTCCGACAAGGCGGCCATGGAGATCATGAAGCTGTTCTTCACTCCGGACGAGGACCTGTACGACAAGCGCATCACCGACTATTTCGACGACGAGGTGTTCAATTCCAACTTCTGGCTCTACTGGCGCACCATGTTCGCCTTTGAAAACTGGCACTCCGCCCTGGAGATGAAGCGGTACATCAAACGCTACATCCACCACATCGGCGGTCTGCCCGATTTCAAGGCCCTGCGGTTCACCCGATACAACCAGTACGAGTCCATGATCCTGCCCATGGTAAAGTACCTGGAGGAACACGGCGTTCAGTTCCACTACAACACCAAGGTGGTAAACGTGGAGTTCGACTGCAGGCCGGAGCGTAAGCAGGCCACCCGCATCGAACTGCTGCGGGAGGGCGGCCAGGAGTTCGTGGATCTCACCGAAAACGATTTGGTGTTCATCACCAATGGCGGCTGCGTGGAGAACTCCGCCACCGGCAGCCAGAACACGCCCGCCCCCTACAACACCGAGATACGCCCCGGCGGCGGCTGGGATATGTGGCGGAGGATCGCCGCCCAGGACCCTGCCTTCGGCAACCCGGACAAGTTCTGTTATGACCCGGAGCAGACCAACTGGATGTCGGCCACGGTGGAGACCCTGGATCAGCGGATCATCCCCTATATCAAAGCCATCTGCAAGCGGGATCCCTTCACAGGCAGAGTGGTCACCGGCGGCATCGTCACCGTGAAAGACTCCTCCTGGCTCATGAGCTGGACCATCAACCGCCAGCCCCAGTTCCGGGACCAGCCGAAGGACCACTGTCTGGTGTGGGTGTACTCCCTGTTCACCGATAAACCCGGCGACTATGTGAAGAAGCCCATGCGGGATTGCACCGGCAAGGAGATCTGCATGGAGTGGCTGTACCATATCGGCGTGCCCCAGGATCAGATCGAGGAGCTGGCGGAACACTCCGCCAACACTGTCCCCGTGATGATGCCTTATATCGATGCCTTCTTCATGCCCCGCAACGACACCGACCGGCCCAAGGTCGTGCCTGACGGCGCGGTGAACTTCGCCTTCGTGGGCCAGTTTGCCGAAACCGCCCGGGACACCATCTTCACCACCGAATACTCCATGCGCACCGGCATGGAGGCGGTGTACACCCTGCTGAACGTGGACCGGGGCGTGCCCGAGGTCTGGGGCAGCACCTACGACGTGCGGGACCTGCTCAACGCCTCCATCATGCTCCGGGACGGCAAGCCGCTGAGCGAAATGGACATGGGCTTCCTGGAGAAGCTGGTGGCCAAGAAGCTGCTGGGAAAGATTGAGGACACCGATATCAAAAAGATGCTGGAGGAGTACCACGTGATCTGAGCCCCGTCCGCTCCAAAGAGTTCAGCCGCAGTAAAAGCAGATGGACAGGCCGCCCGTCCCGGCGGCCTGTCCATTTGACGCTTATCTGTGTGTTTATCCTTATCCCTTCACCTGTTCGCCGCAGGAGGCGCAGCTTACGCCCCCCTTGTCGGCCAGCCCCTGAAGGTCCTTGACATAGGCCGCGTACAGGGCGCAGCCTCCGGAGAGGTTGTAAGCCGTGGCCCCGTTCTGGGCCAGCATGCGGCAGGCCACGTGGCCCCGCAGCCCCACCTGGCAGGTCACATAGATCGGACGGCTCAGGTCCAGTTCATCCATGCGCCCGCGCAGCTCGTTCAGGGGAATGTTGATGAAGCCGGAGATGGCGCCCCAGGTCTCCAGCTCGCCGGGGTTTCGGACGTCCAGGCGGATGGCCTCCTCCGGGATACCGTCCACATCCTCCGGGTAGAAGGGGAGCATGACGCCCCGCAGCACGTTTTCCGCCACAAATCCAGCCATATTGACGGGGTCCTTGGCGCTGGAAAAGGGGGGCGCGTAAGCCAGCTCCAATTCCTCCAGGTCGTAGACGGTCAGCCCGAAGCGGATGGCGGCGGCCAGGGTGTCAATACGCTTGTCAACGCCCTCGCCGCCCACGATCTGCGCCCCAAGAATTCTGCCCTCGCCGGTGTAGAGGAGCTTGATAATCATTTGTGTGCCGCCGGGGTAGTAGCCCGCGTGACTGGCGGAGACGGTATAGCTCTTTCGGTAAGGTGTGCCGGCGGCCCGCAGGCTCTCTTCCTTTTCACCGGCGCAGGCCACGGTCATCTCAAAGAATTTCATGATGGAGGTGCCAATGCTGCCCCTGTAGCAGGCGTCGCGGCCGCAGACCACATCGGCCACAATGCGGGCCTGTTTGTTGGCGGGCCCGGCCAGGGGAATGACCTGGGTTTTGCCAGTGACCAGATTGCGCACAGCGGCGGCGTCCCCCAGGGCGTACACGTCCTCAACGCTGGTGCGCAGCTGCTGGTCCACCAGGATCTCGCCCCGCGGTCCCAGAGCCACCCCGCTCCCCTGGAGGAAACGGGTCTCGGGGGAGACGCCGATGGAGAGGATGACCATGTCGGCAGGGATGGCGGCGCCGTCCTCCAGCTGAACGGTGTCAGCGGTAAATCCCGCGCATTTTTTCCCCACGTACAGCCCCATGCCTGCGGCCCGGATGCGGTTGTGCACCATATGGGCCATGTCCAGGTCCATGGGGGCCATCACATGGGGGGCGGCCTCCACAATGGAGACGCGCAGGCCCCGCCCGGCCAGGTTTTCCGCCATCTCCAGCCCGATGAAGCCCGCGCCGATTACCGCGGCGGTCTTGGGCTTGGCCGTCTCTATGTAGTCGTAGATGGCGTAGGTGTCCGGGATGCTGCGCAGGGTGAACACGTGGTTTTCCTCCAGCCCGGGGAAACTGGGTCGGATAGGCGATGCCCCAGGGGAGAGAATGAGTTTATCATAACTTTCGGTATAGGTCTGGCCGGAAGCATGGTTCACCACGCGGACCGTTTTGGAAGCCGGGTCCACCCCAGCCACCTCCTGCATGACCCGCACATCCACGTTGAACCGGGCCCGGAAGGCCTCCGGCGTCTGAAGCTGGAGCTGCGCCCGGTCGGTGATGGTGCCGCCGATGTAATAGGGCAGGCCGCAGTTGGCGAAGGAGATGAAGGAACCCTTCTCAAACAGGATGATTTCCGCCTTTTCATCGTTTCGGCGCAGGCGGGCGGCAGCGCCGGCGCCGCCGGCGACGCCGCCTACAATCAGAACTTTCATGGCTTACCTCCTCAGATTGTTAAGATCATCAGGGTGTGGGCGGGATCTCAGAGCGCCCACACCCTAGATTTCCTTGATGCGCGGGGCGGTCAGCCCTCTACCTTGGGCAGACGGGCAAGGGATTTTGCGATGTCCTCGTCGGCAGGGGCGCTGTCGGTCATAACGCCGTCGTGGAACTTCTCATAGGCCCTCATATCGAAATAGCCGGTGCCGGTGAGGCCGAAGAGGATGGTCTTGGCCTCGCCGGTCTCCTTGCAGCGCTTAGCCTCGTTCATGGCCGCCAGGATGGCGTGGCTGGATTCGGGAGCGGGCAGGATGCCTTCCACCCGGGCAAACTGTTCGGCGGCGGCAAACACGTCGGTCTGCTTCACGGATACCGCCTCCATAAGCCCATCGTGATAGAGCTGGCTGAGAGTGGGGCTCATGCCGTGAAAGCGCAGCCCTCCGGCGTGGTCGGCGGAGGGCATGAAGCTGCTGCCCAGGGTGTACATCTTGGCCAGGGGGCAGACCATGCCGGTATCGCAGAAGTCGTAGCGGTACTGACCACGGGTGAAGGAGGGGCAGGAGACAGGCTCTACGGCGATGATGCGGTAGTCCGCCTCGCCCCGCAGCTTCTCGCCCATGAAGGGGGCGATGAGGCCGCCCAGATTGGAGCCGCCGCCGGCGCATCCAATGACCACGTCCGGCTTTACGCCGTACTTGTCCAACGCCGTCTTGGCCTCCAGGCCGATGACGGACTGGTGCAGCATGACCTGATTGAGGACGCTGCCCAGTACATAGCGGTAACCGGGGTTGGACATGGCCGTCTCCACCGCCTCGCTGATGGCGCAGCCCAGGGAGCCGGTGGTGCCGGGGAATTCCTTCAGAATCCTGCGGCCCACCTGAGTGGTTTCCGAGGGAGAGGGGGTGACGGAGGCCCCATAGACCCGCATGACCTCCCGCCGGAAGGGCTTCTGCTCATAGGAGCACTTGACCATATACACCTTGCAGTCCAGCCCCAGGTAGCCGCAGGCCATGGACAGGGCGGTGCCCCACTGGCCCGCGCCGGTCTCGGTGGTAACTCCCTTCAGCCCCTGGAGCTTGGCGTAATAGGCCTGGGCAATGGCGGAGTTGAGCTTGTGGGAGCCGGAAGTGTTGTTCCCCTCAAACTTGTAGTAAATCTTGGCCGGGGTGTCCAGCGCCTTTTCCAGGCAGTAGGCCCGGACCAGGGGCGCGGGGCGGTACATCTTATAAAAATCCCGGATCTCCTTGGGGATCTCAAAGAAGGGGGTGTCGTTGTCCAGCTCCTGCTTCACCAGCTCCGCGCAGAATACCTCCTCCAGCTGGCCGGCGGTCATGGGCTGGAGGGTGCCGGGGTCCAGCAGGGGCGCGGGCTTGTTCTTCATGTCGGCCCGCAGGTTGTACCAAGTCCTGGGCAGCTCGTCTTCAGACAGATAAATTTTGTAGGGGATGTTGGATTCGCTCATGGTGATAACTCCTTTCTGTATGACGGGACAGAATAGACAAAAACGCCTCTGTCCCTAGCGTTTTCGCTGGGACAGAAGCGATCCATGCACTTCTGCGGTGCCACCCGGCTTGGCGTTGCATAACGCCCCCTTTGCGCGTACTGACATACGCCGGATTTGATAACGGAGTTCCCCTCCGGCTCACCTACTTGCGCCGCGTTCGGTTTGCCCTCAAAAGCCCATTCCGCTCAACCATCCCCGCCCCATTCCCACCGCCAGGAGCTCTCTGAAGGGTGCCTGTTCAGCGTACTCACACTTTCTCACAGGTTTACTGATGGTACTATACCACTTTAGCGCATTGGTGTCAAGGGGAATATTCTGTCCAGCCGCCCCGACAGGGATTCGGCGTTTTGCGCTGTCAGCCCGCCGCCCTGGCAGAAAAGGGAAAGCCCCCGGGGCGTCCCCAGGGGCTTTGGCTTGCGCTCACCTGAGCGCGAAGTATTGGATATTACGCCGCGTCGTCAATGTCCAGCCCATCGGCGTCAGGAGCGGCATACTCCTCGCCGAAGAACTCGGCCAGAACCTGGTCGCAGTTGAGCACGGCCTCGTCGTCAGCGCCGGTCAGGGTGGTCAGCTCGGGCATGGCCATGTCCGCATAGGCGGCAAACCGGGTGAGGATGCTGCGCACGGCGGCGACGGTTACCAGCTCGTCGGGCTCGAAAGCGCCGTCTTCATTCCCCTCAACGATACCGATGGACTTGGCCCAGGCCACGGCCGCTGAGTACTCGTGCTCCTCGGTCACGTCCTCAAACAGGCCGCTGTCCTGCACGGGGGCGGGCTCGCCCTCATGCCGCCAGAGGTAATCCACGAACTGAGCGCGGGTCACCGGGCCGGAGGACAGAGGAATAGCGGTGTCTTCCACTTCCACCTCGGGGTCGGTGATCTCCACCTCGGGCTCACCGCCCAGGGGGATATCCGGGTCTTCCACTTCGATGCCGGGCTCAGTGGGCTCGGTAGGATCGGTGGGCTCAGTGGGCTCAGTGGGTTCAGTAGGCTCGGTGGGTTCAGTGGGCTCAGTAGGCTCAGTGGGATTCTCGGTCCAGCTGGCCACCAGGGTCAGCGTGCCGCTCACCGTGCCCGTTTCAGGGTCAAAGCTCTCACCGTCAACCATCCAGCCCGCAAAGGTGTAGCCGGGACGCTCCGGGACATCGCCGTTGAACACAGGAATGGGATTCTTGTTCTCTACCTCGTATTCCTGATCCGCAAACAGGGTCCCGTCCGCGCCGTCGGTGTAGACCACGTCGAAATACTCACCGTGGGCGGCCTTCAGGTAAATCCAGCCCTTAAAAGCACCATTGACCTTATCGTACTCATGGTAGGCAAACTGTCCGTTACCGCCCCAAGCACCGGATTTATCATGATACCATCCAGTAATGGGTTTGCCGCTTTCGTCAACCTTGATAAGGTTTCCATCTTTATCGGTCATAGCTATGGCAGCCGGAAGCTTGATCTTCCCGCCTGTCGCGACCACGATATCATCCCCGCTGACAGCCGTGTTGTTAGCCAGTGCACCGCTCTCCATGGTGACCGTAGTGTTACTGCCTACAAACAATCCGCCGCCATATTTGCTTGCCTCATTGCCGGAAATCTCGCTGTCCTTAATATTCACGGTTCCCATGTTGGCAAAAATGCCGCCACCGCGACCAACAGTGTCCTCCGTGGTCTTATTCCCAGAAATCACAGCATTTTCTATTTCCGTCTTCGAGTCATAGCTGTAGATGCCGCCGCCATAGTTGCCTGCCGTGTTGCCGGAAATCACGACTTTGTCATCCTTGCCATTGATTTTAACGGTGCCATTGAGACTCTCAATGCCGCCGCCGTTAGCACCAGCAGTATTGTTTTTAATGGTTCCGCCGTTAATGACAATAGAATCATACGCCTGAGTGTGATCCTTATTCTCTGCGTACGTCACCGCACCAATGCCACCGCCGCTACCGGTTTTGTTCTCGGTCGAGCCCACTGTATTACCAGAGATCTCGCCGCCATTCATGACAAACTTAGCCTCTCCATCATTCTGTGCGCTCAACTCTGTATTGAGGTAGACGCCGCCGCCAGAGTTTCCAGTGGTGTTGTTGGCAACCGCACCACCATTCATGGTAAAAGTACCATCTTTGCCAACATACACGCCGCCGCCGTTTTTCCCGGCGTTATTGCCGGTAATCGAGCCACTTTCAAGCGTCAAGCTGCCATCATCCACGTACACACCGCCGCCGGCATTATTTTCAATTGAATTGCCAAGGCTGGCATTGCCGCCGGTGATCTGTCCACTCTGGTCCTTAGAAGAATCCTTAATAGTCAAATCAGCGCCATCTTCAACGGTGATAACGCTGTCTTTGCTGCCTTCGGACTCCCCAGCTTTGTAACCGCCGTCGATGGTATTGCCGTTTAGGTCAATCGTAACGTTCTCCTTAACGGTAATCGTGGTGGTGCTGCTGTCCGTTTCTGGGTTGTAGGTCACGTCCTCATGCAGGGTGACATTTCCATCAGTATAGTCGATCCGCACAGTATCGTTCTCACCATACAAGGACTGCTGGTTGTCAATAACGCCCTGCAACTCCGAGAAGGACGCCGCGAACCCGGGGGCGACCATGCTGGCGCACAGCGCCAGAGAGAGGCCAACAGACAGGGTCTTTTTCAAAAATTTCATTGTATTTTTCCTTTCTTTGCATTTTTCGGACGCAAAGGGTCCGGCAGTCGGGCTGCCGTAGCGGAACCGAACGACTCGGTTCATACCGTAGGCCCCTTAACTTTGCGGTCCCACAGTTTCCTGTGGTTTGCTCAGTCGCAGTCGGACGGGCATAGCGCCGAAGGGCTCGCGCGATTCCCCTTCGATGCCGCAGCCTCCAAAACTTTGCGTCCCATTGTTTCCAATGGTTTGCCAAAATGCAGCCCGGCGGACATAGCATCCCCCTGACAGGGTCTGTCAGGCTGATACCTTAGTTCCGTGGCTTTGCGCCGCTGGGTTTCCCCAGTTTTGCCAACACGCCTTCAAACCTTGCTCCCGCCGCCGCAGACGCTGACAGCAGCGGGGCCGCGCCAGGGTGGGACCGCCTCTCTCATCGTGCCTACCTCCTCTCCGCCAAGCTTGAATTAACCTTCCGTTTTACCGCCGCAGGTCAGGACCGCTCTCAACAGAATATATCTTCTGTTGCTGAAAACGAAGCGGCGGCGGAAAAAAACCCGGCGCTCTCTCTAAAATGTATAAAAATGGGAATAAACGGCTGGAGGCAATGGCTCTGCCCGCCGTGCCCCGGAATACCAGCTGCCTAATTTTAGAAAATTATGCAAATTATCAGTTGCATTTTCATGAAAACAAAGCTATAATGAGAATGAAACTATGTAGTTGTCTCGTGCGCCAGACCAGAAGATATATTCTGTTCCAGCTAGCAAATCAACCCCAAAAGTTCCAGCTGTCTCGTGTGCTCCGCCCCGGTGGTCCGCAGGTAGATCCGGGTGGTGTTGATGGAGCTGTGGCCCAGCACATCCGCCAGCTTGACGATATCCCGGGTCGCCTGATAAAAGACGCGGGCGAACAGGTGGCGCAGGTTGTGGGGGAATACTTTGCTGGCCTCCACCCCCGAGGCCGCACACAATGATTTCATTGCCTGCCAGATCTGGTGGCGGGTGATGGGTGCGCCGCTTTGAGTGAGGAAGATCTCACCCGAGGCGATTTTTTGTTTTTTTGCATATTTGAGCAGCTTTCGGCACAGCTTCCCCGGGAGCAGGATGGTGCGGATTTTCCCCTTGAGGCGGATTTCCGCCCGTCCGGCCTCCGCCGCCTCCACGGTGATATGCCGCGTCTCGCTGACCCGGATGCCCGCGGCGCAGATGGTTTCCATCAGCAGTTCCAGGCTTTTGTTCCCCTGCCGCCGGGCCGTCTCCAGCAGGCGGACGTACTCTGTCTTGGTCAGCTCCTTGGAGGCGTCCCGGAATACCTGCCGCTGCACCTTTAAGAACCTCACCCTGCACTCGTCCCACCCCAGGAAGCGGAACAGGCTGTTGAGCGCGGACAGCTTTGCGTTCACCGTCGCCGGGGCCAGGCCGGAGTCCAGCAGCTCGTTTTTCCACTGTCCGCCCAGCTCCCTGGTGACAGGCCGCCGGGCCGTCCATGCCAGAAATGCGCGGATGTCCCGAAGATACTTTTCCACTGTGGCCGGGGCCCGCTCCTCCCCAATGAGATGCTGGGCGTAATCCTGAATCTGAGATGCCGACAATGTGCGCTCCTGCATAAGCTGATCCCTCCTGAATACGAGTAAAACGACTCCTTTTATGTTCCCCGCGTTAGAATAAATCATCCTATAATTTTTATTTGGCCGCTGTCAACGAAAGGCCCCCTCCGCCCCGTAACCAGAGCCTCTCCCAGAGAAGGGGCTTGTCCCCAGAGAGGAAAGCTGGTACACTGTAAACAAGGCCCGTTTTCCCTGGGCCCTGGGGCGGGAGGGCAGGCGAAAAACTGCCTGTGAAAAAACCTGGAAAGACTGTGACCATCTGGCAGAAAATGCGTCTTTATAGGTAGACCTGTTGACTGACCCGGAGCTTCGTCGGCGGGCCCGCCTGATCCGGCGGGACATTCTCTCATTTTTTGTGAAAGGGGAAGAAAGACATGAAAAAGCGTATTCTATCTCTGGTGCTGGCTCCCATTCTGCTGTTTTCCATGGTAGTTCCCGGAAGCGCGGCCGAGAACGGCTACAGCGCGGCCCGTCTGGCCACCGTCACCGCAAAGGTGAAGGCCGCCCTCGTGCTGGACACCGCCCAGTACAAGGACTTCAACGGCCAGCTCACCGAGGGGGAGCTGACGCCCACCTGGCGGCTGAGCTGGAGCGGTGAGGACGGCTCTCTCGAGATCACCGCCGCCGAGTCGGGCAAGATCCTGAGCTATTACCGCCACGACGCGGACGAGGACCGGGACGATACGCCCTTGGCCCTGCCCAAGAGCGACCCGGCCAAGGCGAAGGCGGCGGCCAACGCCTTTTTGAAGCAGGTGCTGGACTCCACGGAGACGGCCCGCCTGGACCCCGCCGACAAGACCGCCGCGCTGCGGCAGACCCGGTACTATTTCCGGGGCTCCGTGCTGCTCAACGGCTGCCCCTCCCCCCTGCGCTTCTCCCTGACGGTGCGCTCCTCGGACTACGCCGTCACCCAGTTCCACCGGGACAGCGTGGAGGAGGGCTTCATCGGCGGCATCCCCGCCGCCAGCTTCCAGATGAAGCAGAGCGCGGCGGAGCCCTTGCTCCAGGGCACCCTGTCCCTGCGGCTGGAGTACGTGCTGGACGAGGGCAGGGACACCGCCGTCCTCCGCTACCTGCCCAACCAGATTCACAGCTTCTATGTGGACGACGCCACCGGCAAGCTGGTGGACCTGACCCAGCTGTATGAGGACCTGGACCAGCGAAGCAATTCCAGCGGGGATAAAGAGTTTAGCGAAACGGGCCCCTCTGAGGACGCCGGCGCAGGCGGCCTGACCCAGGCGGAACAGCTGGGAGCCGACAAGCTGAAGGGCACCCTGAGCAAAGAGACGCTGGACCAGAAGGCCCGGGCCGTCTCCCAGCTGGGCCTGGACAGCTACACCCTGGTCTCCGCCTCCTACCAGGAGGAGCAGGTCAACAGCGTGTCCATGATCGTGGCCCGGCTGAGCTACGCCAAGCGGGTGGAGCAGGAGACCCAGCGCCGCTGGGTGACCCTGGACGCCAAGACCGGAGCGCTGATCGCCGTCTCCAGCTCCGGGCATTGGAACGACGGCGCGGTCAAGAAGGTGGATGAGGACACCGCCCGCAAGGCGGCGGAGGCATTCCTGGAGGCCCAGCAGAAGGAGCGCTTCGCCCAGTGCGAGTCCTACACCGATTTCTCCGCCTTCCAGCAGGAGAACGGCCGCTATGGGACCTGGAGCTTCCAGTACGCCCGCAAGGAAAAGGGTTACTTCTTTGCCAACGACCAGCTGTCGGTGGGCGTCGATGTCACCGACGGGTCAATTTCCGCATACTCCCAGTCCTGGACCGAGCAGGTGAAGTTTGACTCCGACGGCGGGATCATCTCCGAGGAGGAGGCGGTCAGCGCCTACTTCAAGACCTTCCAAATCACCAAGGGCTATGTGGCGGTCCCCCAGAAGCTGGATCTCTCCGACCCGGACTACGCCCCCCTGGGCGAGATGGGCTACACCGCCCTGAACGCCCTGAAGCTGGGCTGGCAGCTCACCGCATCGGAAACAAACGTCACCGGCATCGACGCCAAAACCGGCAAGCCGGTCACCTGGACCGCAGAGGAGAGCGGGTCCCTGCAATACAGCGATTTGGCGGGGTCCCAGGCCGAAGATGCCGCCAAGATGCTGGCCAAATACGGCATTGGCTACGCCGGAGGGGAGTTCCGCCCCGATAAGGAGCTGACCCAGCTGGATCTGGTGGCCCTGCTGGCCAGCAGCCAGGGCGTTCTGATCGACCCCGGCAACCTGTCCGACGGCGACGCCGACCGGGCGTACCGCGCGGCCTACAGCATGGGGGCGCTTCAGCGGGGCCAGCGCAAGGACAGCCAGGCTCTGTCTCGGATGGACCTCATCAAGGTGTTGCTGGACGCGGGAGGCTTCGGCCCCGCCGCCCAGCTTCAGGGCATCTACCGGACCGATTTCTCCGACCAGAAGGACATTCCCAAGAACATGCTGGGGTACGCCGCCCTGGCCCAGGCCATGAAGGTTGCCCAGCCTGACGGCAAGGACTGCTTGAATCCCGGCCAGTCCGCCACCAGGGGAGATGCCGCCGTGATGCTGCTGGCCTTTATGCAGCGGTAACGGGCCCGCGAGCGGCTTTCACGTCAGACCAGCGGCGTTGGCCCGCCGGAACGGTCCTGCCCGAAGGCAGCGCCATTCCCCTTCAAAGCATTTAGAAAAGGAGCTCTTTCCCGCCCCAACGCGGGAAAGAGCTCCTTTCCAGTTTCACCTGCGCGGCCCGGCGGATTCCCGGACGCGCATCCCGTCACAATCCCCGTATTGACGTGGTCGGGGGACACATGGTATGATATAAGCAATAATTGCTGCTTTTGTGGCGAAGCGGTCAAGATGGAGGACAGGTCTATGGAGTATGGGAAAGAGTTTTCAGAACGGGTTGGCGGCCATGAGCAGCACAGCGGCATGCGGAGCGTTCAGAATCTGGAGGCCATCATCAACGAGGGCCTCCGGGTGGCCCTGCTGGAGGCAACCCCGGACCAGTCGCTGGAGGTGCTGTTGAAGTACCTGGGCAAGGCGCTGAACGGGGAGCGGACCTATATATTTGAGCGGAACGCCTCCAACTGTGACGACAACACCTATGAGTGGGTGGCCGACGGGGTGCAGCCGGAGAAGGATAATCTTCAGGACGTTCCCCCGGAGGTGTGCGCCAGCTGGTACCGCAACTTCAGCGTGGGCAAACACATCGTCATTGAGAACCTGGAGGACATCCGGGAGAGTGACCCCCTTCAGTACGAGAACCTGAAGCGGCAGAGCATCCATTCCCTGGTGGTGGTCCCCCTCTACGACGGCAAGCAGGTGATTGGGTTTTACGGTGTGGACAATCCCCCCGTGAAGTCGATGGAATACGCGTCCAATATGCTCCAGACTGCGGCGTATTTTATCGTGTCCTCCCTGAAGCGCCGGAATCTGGTCCGGGAGCTCCAAAAGCGGAGCTATAACGTCCTCCACGCCCTCAGCGTGGACTACCTGGGCATCTATCTGGTGAACTTCGGCACAGGCGAGTACGAGGTCTACCGGAACAGCGAGCAGATGAGCATGGACTGGGCCGCCGATTTCCAGGACGGCTATCAGACGGCCATGGAGCGGTACATCACCCGGTACGTGGTTCCCCGGGACCAGGACCGGCTGCGCGCCGTGACGAAAAGGGACTATGTGCTGGCCCAGCTTCAGACCAATAAAAAATTCTATGTCCGCTATCAGGTGAAGAACAGTTCCTATGGGCTGAAGCACATGGAGATTCATTTTTCCGCCACCGGAAAGACGGAGGAGCAGCACTGTGCGATTTTTGCCCTGCGGGATGTCAACGCTGTGGTGGAGCAGGAGGAGAAAAATAAGCTGGAAGCCAGGCAGAGCCTGGAGGACATTCTGGAAGGAGCCAGAACCGGCATCTGGACCATTGAGCTGGAGGAGGGCTGCCAGCCCAGGATGTACGCCGACCGAACCATGCGCATCCTCCTGGGCGTGCCGGACGACATCGGGCCGGAGGAGTGCTACCGGCGCTGGTTTGAGAACATTGAGCCGGACTATGTGGAGATGGTCCAGGACTCGGTGCGGGAAATGCTGGAGACCGGCCGTTCCGAGGTGATCTACCCCTGGAACCACCCCAAGCTAGGGAAGATATACGTCCGCTGCGGCGGCGTGCCGGACAAGACGTTCCAAAAGCCGGGGGCCTGCCTGAACGGATACCACCAGGACATCACGGAGATCATGGTGACCAAGAAGAAGCAGGACCAGGCCATTATGGAGCTGCTGGAGAAGGTGCGGCGGGCAAATTCGGCCAAAAGCGAATTCCTCTCCCATATGTCCCACGACCTGCGCACGCCCATCAACGGGATTTTGGGTATGCTGTCCATCCTGGAGCAGAGCGAAGGGGATCTGGATCGCCAGAGGGACTGCCGGAAGAAGATCCGGGTGTCTACAAAGCACCTGCTGTCCCTGGTGAACGACGTTTTGCAGGTCAGCAAGCTGGAGAGCGGACGGCCCTCGGTGGTGGAAGAGCCCTTCGACCTCCACGACATCTTGGAAAACTGTGTGACCATCCTGTCCGCCCTTGCGGAGGAGACGGGAATCCGGCTGGTGCTGGAGGAGGTTGACCTGGAACACAGCAAGCTGATCGGCAACCCGCTGCATCTGGAACAGATCCTGATGAACGTCATAGACAACGCCCTGCGGTATAACCGCCCCAAGGGCTCCGTTTTTGTCCAGGCCAAGGAGATCTCCTGCCGGGGCAGAATCGCAAGCTTTCAGTTTGTCATCGAGGATACGGGAATCGGCATCGGCGACGACTTCAAAAAGCACATCTTTGAGCCCTTCACCCAGGAGCATCAGGGCGCGAGGACCAATTACAACGGCGTCGGGCTGGGCATGTCCATCGTGAAAAAGCTGGTGGACCAGATGAAGGGCTCCATTGAGATAGACAGCCAGCTGGGCAAGGGGAGCGTGGTGCAGATCACCCTGCCCATCCGGGTGGATGTGACGTGGAGCACCCGGCCTGTGGACAAGGAGCGGAACGTGCAGGGCAATGTGGCCGGTATGCGCGTCCTGCTGGCGGAGGACAACGAGATCAACTGTGAGATCATGGAGTTCATGCTTGGGGAGGCCGGCGCCGAGGTGGTAACCGCCAACGATGGAAAGCGCGCCGTGGACGCTTTCGCGGCCTCCGCCCCGGGGACCTTTGACTGCGTGCTCATGGACCTGATGATGCCGGTTATGAGCGGATACGAGGCCACCCGTGTGATCCGGGGCCTGGACCGGCCGGACGCGGGGACCGTCCCTATCATCGCGCTGTCCGCCAACGCCTTCGACGAGGACGTGGCCATGGCAAAGGACGCCGGAATGAACGCCCACCTGCCCAAGCCGGTGGACATCAAGAAAATGTTTAAGGTCATGAGCCGGCTGAAGCCCAGGCAGGCGCAGCAAACACAGCGCGTCTCAGAGTAATGCGGTAAGATACTGATGCTGCATCCTTTTGGTCAAGGTCCGGGGCAGGATACGGGCTTGGTTGAACGGCGCGAAGAGCGGTTCGGCGCGGGGTTGCTGTTCCTGTCCGCCGCTTGGGTGTGTTAACAATTTTCAAACGAGCCTTAGAACGAAAAAAGCCGACGGCAAGCTTCCGTCGGCTTTTTTCGTATGTTCCATCTATCGCGCCTGGATTGGGCCCGTCACGGAGTCCATCCGCTTTTGCGGGCCTATCCCCGCTCTTCTTACGCGAACTTACCAGTGTTCAGCTTCACGCCGGGGCCCATGGTGGAGGCGGCGACGCAGCTCTTCACGTACTGGCCCTTGGCGGCGGCGGGCTTGGCCTTCACGATGGCGCCCATGAGGGCCATCAGGTTGTCGCCCAGCTTCTCGGGGCCGAAGGACACCTTGCCGATGGGACAGTGGATGATGTTGGTCTTATCCAGACGGTACTCCACCTTACCGGCCTTGATCTCATTGACGGCCTGGGTCACGTTGGGGGTGACGGTGCCCGCCTTGGGGGAGGGCATCAGGCCCTTGGGGCCCAGGATCTTACCCAGGCGGCCCACAACGCCCATCATGTCGGGGGTAGCGACCACAACGTCGAAGTCGAACCAGTTCTCCTTCTGGATCTTCTCCACCATGTCCATATCGCCTACGAAGTCCGCGCCGGCTTCCCGGGCGGCGTCGGCCTTGTCGCCCTTGGCGAAGACCAGCACCCGGGCGGTCTTGCCGGTGCCGTGGGGGAGGACGATGGCGCCGCGGACCTGCTGGTCGGCGTGGCGGGAGTCCACGCCCAGCTTCACGTGCAGCTCCACGGTCTCGTCGAACTTGGCGGTGGCGGTCTTGATGACCAGCTCCATGGCCTCGTTCACGTCATACTGGGCGGCGCGGTCGATGAGCTTGGCGCTGTCCACATACTTTTTGCCTTTCTTAGCCATTGCTGCTTCCTCCTTTCCCTTACTCTTCCACCAGCACGCCCATGGAGCGGGCGGTACCGGCGATCATGCTCATGGCGGCCTCCAGGCTGGCGGCGTTCAAATCGGGCATCTTGGTCTCGGCGATCTTCTGGCAGTCGGCCTTGGACAGGGTGGCCACCTTGGTCTTGTTGGGCACGCCGGAGCCAGACTCAATGTTGCAGGCCTTCTTGATGAGCACGGCGGCGGGGGGGGTCTTGGTGACGAAAGAGAAGGAGCGGTCGGCGTACACGGTGATGACCACGGGGATGATCAGGCCCATGTCCTTCTTGGTGCGCTCGTTGAACTCCTTGGTGAAGGCGGCGATGTTCACGCCGTGCTGGCCCAGGGCGGGGCCCACAGGGGGGGCCGGAGTTGCCTGGCCGGCGGGGATCTGCAGCTTTACATATCCAGTAATTTTCTGTGCCATTTGAAACAGCACCTCCTACATAAAATGTGGTGGTGACGAAATCCGCTTCGGGGATTTCTCCCACTGGCGGGTCTCACCCGCCTCTGATTTTCTTAGATCGTTTCGACTTGATCCAGCTCCAATTCGACAGGGGTCTCCCGGCCGAACATGGACACCACCACCCGGACCTTGCCGCGCTCGGTATCCAGATCCTCCACCGTGCCGATGAAGGAGGCCAGGGCGCCGTCGGTGATCTTCACGCTGTCGCCCACGCCGTAGCTCACCACCACCTCGCGCTTTTCCACGCCCAGGGCGGCGATCTCCTCCTCGGTGAGGGGGATGGCCTTGTTGGCCGAGCCCACAAAGCCGGTGACGCCCCGGATGTTGCGCACCAGATGCCAGGTCTCGTCGGTCATGACCATTTTCACCAGCACGTAGCCGGGGAATACCTTGCGCTCCACGGTTTTGGGGCCGTTGTCGGTGATCTCGGTGACGGTCTCAAGAGGAATGGACACCTCGGCGATGAGGTCGTGCATGCTGCGGTTTTCCACGGCCTGCTCAATGGACATGGCTACGGTGTTCTCATAGCCGGAGTAGGTGTGGGCCACATACCATTTCAATTCGTCAGCCATTCCGCGACCCCTTAGCCCAGGTACTCAAACAACGCAAACAGGGCTTGGATCACCGCACGGGCGAGGTAGTCGAACCCCCAGATGAAAATGCCCACGAGGATGACGCACACGATGACGACGCCCACGTTTTTAACCGTGTCCTTGAGGGAGGGCCAGGTGACCTTTTTCAGCTCACCCTTCAGGTCCTTGAGCCAGCGCAGGAGGCGGTTTGGCTTCTGTTCCTTCTTCTTGGGGGCCTTGGCCTTCTTGTCGGAGCTTACGGACTCCTTCGGAGTGGCGGTGTTGTCCCGCTTTTCCTGTTCAGACATTTACGTTAACCCTTCTTTCCTTTGAGCGGCGCCCATTACTTGGTTTCGGTGTGCTTCGTGTGCTTTCTGCAGAAGGGGCAGTACTTGTTGAGCTCCAGGCGCTCGGTGGTATTGCGCTTGTTCTTCTTGGTGTTGTAGTTGCGCTGCTTGCACTCGGAGCAGCGCAGCACGACCTTCACACGGTTTCCGGCTTTCGCCATTCTCGGCACCTCCTTTTAAATTGACCGGGCGGCAAAAAAGCGCCGGACCGGCCTTTGCCGACTCCAGCGCTCAAAATGGGCAAAACGCGCCCATTGGAAGCTACGGGAAATCGGCCAATTGCCTCCCTGCGGTCCTCCGGGGAGGGGTCAGGGTTTTTGTGCCTATCCCGTAAAAATACGCACAAAAAGAAAGCCCTGCTCACAGGTGCTGATAGCATATCACACTGAAAGGGGCTTGTCAAGCGCTGTTTTATCATTTATAATGAGCTTCAGCGAACGCACAGCGGGGAGGACTTGGAGTGGATGTTATAATTGAGAAGGCCCGGCCGGAGGACGCTGGGGATCTTATTGCCTTTCTAAACACGATTGGGGCTGAAACAGATAATCTGACCTATGGCGGAGAGGGACTCCCCATCTCTCAGGAAAAAGAGGCGGAAATTATACGGGAGAAAAACGAATCCCCCCGAAATGCGCTGTTTGTAGCAAAAAAGGGCGGGAAAATAATAGGCAACGCCAGCATTGAGGCGTTTTCCCGCCGCATGGCCCACCGGGCCGAGCTTGGGATCGCGGTGGTCAGGGCCGAGTGGGGGCAGGGTACCGGCGGCAGGCTTTTGGAAAAGGTAATCGAGCACGCAAAAGCTCAGAAAATTGAGATCATCGAGCTGGAAGTGCGCGGCGATAATGAGAGAGCGATCCGCTTGTATCAAAAATACGGCTTCGTAAAAATCGGCGCTTATCCAAAGTTTTTTAAGATGGAAGATAACACATACGCGGACTTTGATTTGATGAACCTGTATCTGTGAAAGGGGGCGCGGCGATGCGCGTGATGGCCATTGACTACGGCGACGCCCGCACGGGAATTGCGGTGTCCGACGCCGCCGGGCTGCTGGCGGGGCATACCGCGGTGATCCAGGGCCGGGACCCGGACCGGGTGGCGGAGGAAATCGCCAAAATCGCGGCGGAACGCCGGGCGGAGGAGCTGGTGATGGGCTTCCCCCGGAACATGGACGGCACCGAAGGCCCCCGGGCGGACCTGTACCGCGCCTTTGCCGCCCTGGTGGAGGAGAAATCCGGGATGCCGGTCCGGCTGTGGGACGAGCGGCGCACCACCATTGAGGCCCACCAGATTCTCCACGCCTCGGGGAAGAAGATGAAAGCCCACAAGAAAAACGTGGACGCGGTGGCGGCCAGCCTTATTTTAGAGGGATATCTGACCTGGCTGGCCCGCCGCAGAGACTGACGAAACGCCCCGCTTCCGCGGGGCGTTTCGCGTTATGCTTGTTGTTCCTTGGGCAGGCTGTTCTGCTCCTGGATCTGGGCCCAAAGCTGCATGGCCACCACCAGGATGAAGGTGGCCACCGCCGGGGACACCAGGGCGTGGCCCGCGATGACGGAGATGGCGAAGCCCGCCAGGGTGCAGTACAGCGCGGTGGCGCAGCGCAGGCTGGCCAGCCGCTGGGCGGGGCGCTTGAAGAACTGGACCACGGCCCAGCCGATGAACCACAGATAGGGCGCGTAGTACAGGACAAAGCCTGCAATGCCGTGGCGGACCAGGATACCCAGGGGGTCCAGCTCCACCATAAAGTACATCTCCCGGCTGTAGGCGGAGGCGTTGGCGTAGCCGATGCCCAACAGTTTGCCCAGCAGGCCGCTCTCGGTGTACACCTGGACGGCGGGGGAGGCGCTGATGAAACGGCGGCTGAGGATCTGGTCCACCCGCTTCAGCGCCGGGTTGGCCTTGATGAGCTCATACAGCCAAGTGCCGTCGGCGGCCCGCTCGATTTCCTCGCTCCAGGAGGCCAAGGTGATCTCCGGTTCATTGTCCAGCAACGGCCCGTAAATACGGTTCAGATAGCTTTGCAGGGGCGAGCCCAGGAAGGACGCCAGCGTGATGACCAGCATAACGCCCATGACGGCGGCCTGGATGACATGCTTCCGGCTGGGCTCCCGGACCAGACGGACCACCTGCCACACAAAAGCGGCCACGCAGTACAGGGCAGTGAAGCCAAAGATGATCTTGGTGCCCAGGGAGTTGGCGCTGATGGCCACGGCGACCAGCGCCCAGGCGGCCAGAACAGCCTTCCACCAGGTCTTTTTGGTGACGGTGGGGAACACCTCCAGGCAGTACCAGATGGTGAAGGGGGCGGCGATGGCCATAATGCACCCCACCTCGTTGGCGGCGTAGAACCAGCCCCGGTAGCCGTAGCCGGAGTTGCCGTAGGACACGAAGCTGGTGCCGGTGGCCACGGCAATGGGAATGACGGAGGCGTACAGGCCCCCCGCCCAGGCAATGGTCTTGCAGGTCACCAAATAACCGTATTCCTTGTAAACCGCCCAGAGGAAGATGAGCACGAAGGGGGCGAAGAAGGTCTTGACCACCTCCTTCACGTTGCCCACGCACAGGGACAGCCCGCCCACGGTGAACATATAGACCATGAACAGGACCAGATAGCCCGTCAACGCCCCGGTATAGATCATCCAGCGCTTTTTCCCCGGAAACTCGCTGACGAACACGGCGTACAGGAACACCAGCACGATGACCAGCGACCGGACCACCACTCCCACGGTGAGGGGGTGCTCCGCCTGGGCCCCCAGGCCGGTGAGCACGTCGATCAAAGGCTGGCAGAGGATATAGACCGCCAGGATCATGGGCAGGCGGGCCCTGGAGGCGTCCTGGAGCCTCCCTCGGAGTTGATTCATAGCAACACATCCTATTTGCAGCGGAGGAACCGCGTAAATTGCTGAACAGCTTTTCCAGTATAGTATAACATGGCGGAGATTGCAATAAAAAAAGTCTCAAAAGAATGTGAACATTTTGCAAAGGCAGAACGGCCCGCCCCGGCTTGGACAAAATCCAAACCGGGACGGGCCGCTGTTTTTACGCCTGGGCCTGTTCCTCCCGGAACAGGCCCCGCAGCTCGAACACCCCCGCCATGATGCACAGGGCGGTGATGAGGGCGGCGGCGCTCAGTCCCAGGGCCGCATATCCCTGGAACCCGGCGTACCGCCCCCCGGACAGGTGCATCAGGACGCTGACCCCGGTGGTGAGCAGGATGTATACGGTCCTGCGGCGGCGCAGGCGGCAGTCCAGACTGCCGCCCTCGGGCTGGCGCAGCTGGGCCAGCGCCGCCAGATCGGTGAGGAACTGGAAGTGAAAGTAGATGGCCGCCGCAGCCATGAGCAGGTCCAGAAACAGGATGTGGCCGCCCACGCTCCCGTGTACCCAGGACAGCAGCCAATCCGCCCCGCTCCACGCCGCCAGCAGCAGAGCCAGGGGCCGCAGCAGGGCCAAATCCCGGCGCTCCGGGGACAGATCCCGGATGGCGGCCACAAACAGCAGCCAGCCCACAAACCGGGGAGTGACGCTGACGGTTCCTATATTCAAATCAAAGTTGAGGAACAGGTATCCCCAGGCCCCGTTGGACAGGGCGCGGTACAGGCTCTCTCTGTCAGGGTTCAATCCACTCGCCTCCTTCCACAGGCAGCAGGGTCAGGCTCCCCTGGGGCTCGCCGTTGAGGTACAGCTCGGCCTCGTAGGAGTCGGGGAACTGGAACGCCTCGTTTTCGTCCCCGTCCACGCCGCCCCCGCCGCCGGCTAGGAAAAACCAGTTCAAGTCCTCCCCTTCCTGGTCCCTTGGGGCGCTCAAATCATGCTCGCCCCATCTGGCCTTCTCCGCCATTCCCCCGTAAACCGGGGCAAAGGACAGGCGGATGCTGGAATACTGGTCCCGGTTGGCCGGGTCCCCGGTGTAGAGTGCGTAGGCCATAGAATCCCGGCTCACCCGGTCAAAGCTGCCGGTATGAGGCTTAGGGGTAGAGTCCAGGGAGCTTGAGATCCATATCCCGCCGCTGCCCTGGACCAGGGTGTTCACGGAGGCGGTGGTCTGCCACTGGACGCAGATGGTGAAGTCCCCGTGCTCCGCCTGGTACACCTTGGCGGGCAGGCCCAAGTTCCCGTTTGACCGCTGATCCCCCGGCGCCGCCCGGATGAACTCCTGGGGAAGGACCACCCAGCGGTCCCCCTCCTTCTCCGCCCGGAGTTTTTGGACCGCCAGCCAGCGCTCCGAAACCAGTCCGCTCCACTCCTGCCCGTCCGGCGGGCTGAACAGCCCGATAACCAGCAATCCCTCATAGGCGTTCTCTCCCACCGGGGTCAGGTTGTAAATCTGATAGCCGCCGGTGAGGTTCAGCACCTCCACCCAGTCACGGGAGGGCCAGCGCCAGTCCCCCGGGCCGTCTATGGGCCAGACCTCCGCCAGCTCATTCTGCTGGGACAGGGGGGCGCACATGGCCCGGTAGTCGGCGCGCTGGGTGAGCACCGCCTTGGCATAGGCGTCCAAGGCCCCGATATGGGTGGTGCAAGCGGTAGTTCGGGCGGCGGCCATGCGCACCTGGACGCTGCTGCCCCAGGCCGCGCCTACATCCTCTGCCCGAACGCCCACCACCAGGGGGACCGCCAGCACCAGGGCCACACAGGCCGACGCCAGGGTCATCCCCGCCGGGTAGCGCTTGAACCGGGCGATGGCCTCGATGCGCCGGGCGATGTTCTTTCCCCCGTTGGCGGCGGAGGAGGTGCCAGGGGTCCGGGCGTACTTTTCGTCCGCCATTTCTAACAGGATGCGCCCATAGTCCCGGCGGGCCTCTCCCTCCAGCCGCTCCAGCACCCGCTGGTCGCACAGGGATTCCAGATCGCTGCCCGCCCAGTCGGCGCACAGCCACAGCAGGGGATTGCACCAGTGGAGGCACCGGAAAAAGGCGATGACCCAGCCCCAGGCCACGTCCCGGTACTTCAGATGGAGCAGCTCGTGGAGGATCACCTTTTCGTCGGTCTCCACCCCGGCGGGCAGGGCCAGCACAGGCTTGAGCACTCCGCAGACAAAAGCGGTGGGCAGGCCGTCCACCTCCACGGCGGGACAGCAGGGCAGGCCGTAGGCCTCCGCCACCGCCCGGACCCGTCCGGCCTGGGCGGGGCGGCCCCGCCTCAGCGCCAGCCGCAGGCGGATGTAGGAGAACACATACCGGGCCAGCAGTACCACCACACCCAGAACGTAGGCCAGATAGAGCCAGTCGGATACCGTCCCCGGCGGGGCGGCGGGGGACAGAGGGACGGGGGCGGTCACCCTGGTGAGGGTGCCGAACTCCCCGGTGAGGGCAGATTTCAGCGCCTCCACCCACAGGGGCCAGTTGACCAGGACATACCGTCCGCCATGCCCCGCCGGAAGCAGCAGGATGACAGCCAGAATCCCCCACACGGCGAACTGCCAGCGGGGGGACAGCTTATCCCGGAGCAGGGCCTTCACGGCCAGTAGCAGCGCCGCCACCCCGGAGGCGGTGAGGGTCTGCAATAGAAACGACCATAAATCCGTCATAACACCATTCCTCATATACCTCAGACTGCCGTTACCGGGCGTATGCCTTGCAGGTTCACGCCCCGAACGTCAGCGAATTAAAGTTCTTTTCGGTTCCTTTTCTTTCAAGAAAGCGGCCCGCAAAATCATTCCTCATATACCTCAGACTGCCGTTACCGGGCGTATGCCTTGCAGGTTCACG